>Ga0114921_10000050_pt1 | contig 47041 bp, 46 predicted proteins | sample BentaG_FD_87016 | JGI IMG/M metagenome (GOLD analysis project Ga0114921, IMG submission 87016) | Deep subsurface microbial communities from South Atlantic Ocean to uncover new lineages of life (NeLLi) - Benguela_00093 metaG | ecosystem: Environmental > Aquatic > Marine > Oceanic > Sediment ... | reverse complement strand
TTCGCGGTGACCTTGGGGTGGGTAAGATGAGTGCCCTTGTAGATTCGGGGCAGTGACCAGAGAAGATCTGGTTTGCTCAAATCATCTATTATCAAGACATCAAGAAAGCCATCCGTGGGGTCGGCGTGAGGAGCAACAAGCATACTCCCTCCTCCATACTTACCGTTGCTCATCACAATAGTACAAATCTTTCTATCCTCTGCTTTCCCATCTAGTTTCAGAGATACCTCCTTGTTCTTATAAAACAGGAATGTAGTCAGCAATCCCATGAGGTAAGAAGGTATGCTGCCTAAAGCTTTGAATCTTTGTGTGGTAGCCTTAACTACTTCAGCATCGAAACCCAGGCCGGCAAAGTTTACAAAGAGCCGCTTTGCCATCGGGTCATTGCTTCCATACTCCACGACACCAAGGTCTACCACAAGCTTTCTTGGATTCAGGAGGCGTTGGCAAGCCTCTTTATGTTGACGAGGTATGCCGATGGTGCGAATGTAATCACTACCTGTTCCTGTGCCGATGATGCCCAGCATAACATCTCCGATGCAACCAGCGTCATATAAACCGTTCACAATCTCGTTTAATGTGCCATCACCTCCCACAGACACCACCAGTTCGTAGCCCTTCTTAGCTGCTGATTTGGCAAGCTCAATTGCATGCCCTGGGGCTTCTGTTAAATCGTGTTCAAAACGTAGGCCGATGCTTTTCAGCAGGTTCATGATTTGCGGCCATTTCTTGGCTGTCCTTCCGGCACCGGCAACTGGGTTCACGATTAGTCTTGCATATGACAAGGCACTATCCTTCTGAAGGGAGATTATTCACGCCTATTTTTGACTCTTGCTCTAGGCATTATAGCACATTATGCTAGTGGTTTGGGTTCTCAGAGATGTTTTACCATTGCTGGGAGCAGGCAAATCTCTTCTCAAATTGAGGTTCCGAAGGGAGCCAAGGTCATAGATGCCACTGAGAAAACAGTTATACTAGGCCTGATAGATTCCCATATATATGTTATACTGCTCCTTCCAGAGCTCGCAGTTGCCGGCGAGTGCCAACGATAACCAGCTCGTCTCCTTGCTCCAGAAGCACCTCTTCAGAGGGGTCAGTAAGGAGCGTGCCACCTCTTTTCTTCACCGCTAAAATGGCTGTTCCGCCACTGTGGCGCTGTCCCTCTTTGATGGTCATCCCCACCATTGGGGAATCAGAGCCCACCTGTATGTTTTCCAGAAGCAGTTCACCGCGGCCACGTCTGTGCAGTGCGGTATCAAGGAAATCAATAACCAGAGGGCGCAGGGCAGCCATCGCCATCCGCCGCCCGCCAATACGGTGAGGTGATATTACCCGATCAGCACCAGCTCGCCTCAGCTTAGACTCCACTGCATCCGACTCTTCAGTGCAGACGCGAGCGACGACAAAGAGGTCAGAGCGTATCCCCTTGGCGGAGAGGGTTATGTAGAGATTGTTGGCATCGCTGCCCAGTGCTGCCACCAGTCCCTTCGCTTGATGGATACCTGCTTCATTTAGAGTGTCATCGTCGGTGGCATTACCTTGTACGCATAAGTAGCCATTATCAGTCGCTTTGATGATAGCCTCTTGGTCAAGGTCAACGATGACGAAGGGTGTCTTTTCAATCTCAAAGGTATGCGCTACCTCCTGTCCTACCCGACCGTAACCACACAAGATAAAATGCCCTTTGAGCTTTCTAATCTTTTCTTTCATACGACGCCTCCCCAGTATATCTCCGATATGACCTTCGACAAGATAGTGTATGATGGAGGTAAGGGCATAAAACATAGCCCCTACCCCGAATACGATAAGCACAATGCTGAAAACCTGCCCGGCAGCAGAGAGATTATGTACCTCACTGTAGCCGACAGTACTTAAAGTGATGATGGTCATATAGAAGGCATCAAGGAATGACCATCCTTCAATAGTCATGTAACCGATAACACCTATGGCTATGACTAGGAGTAAGGCATATATGACTGTCAAAAACTGTTGCCGTGGACTCATTATAATCTCTATCCGCTCCAGAATGAGATTACCACTAAATTTTGATGAGTTTGCCTAGCTTTCAAGAGACTTAATGTAGATGGCAAGCTCACTGCGATGGAAGCCGAGGCTCTGGAAGTAGTTCCGCAGTTCCCAATGACGTTCATCAAGAACTCCGCGTATCATGTTAACTCCTTTGGCACGACAACGCTCAGCTAGTGCGTCAACTAGTTTTCTGGCAATACCCCGCCGCTGGTAATCAGGGTCAACAATCAACATGTGGATTAGACCCACTTGATTAACCGGTATGCCCACGTACGCTAAATGACCCCAGATAAAGCCAGTAACCTGACCATTGACTTCAGCGACAAAACTCAAGTCGGCTGGACCTCCCGGGTCAGTAGAAGCTACCTGTTCATAGGTCAGGACGCCTCTATAAGCAAGGCGGCTTCGCTTAATGCCAGGTAGTTTTTCCTCTCTGATTTTGTTGTAAATAGCCAAAACAGCATCAATATCTTTAGGCTCCATAGGTCTAACATTTACTTTATCTTTTTCCATCATGCTCATTATAAGCACCTCCCCCAGTTTCAGAGAATAAAACCCTACTTGGTGCCTCTGGGGTTATCGTCCACGAAACCGAATTGAAATCAGGGGTGCTCTCCCAGGCGGATCACCACTGGACGAACATTGGCATGACAACATAGATATAGTTATCCACCCCAACTGGCTTGATAACACCCGGGCTTGATGGATTGGTTGTCTCCAGGGCTACCTGTGCTTCATGAAGCTTGTCCAGCATATCAGTTAGATATTTGCCATTAAAGGCAATCTTTGCCTCTTCACCTTCAACAATGGCATCAATTTCACCAACATCGTCGCCTACCTCCTCAGAACGGGCCGAGATTGACATCTTGCCCGGGGTTAGTTCCGCACCGGGAGCCATCACCAAACGGACAATGCCACTGCCATCACGGGCAAAGATAGAGGCTGTCTTGGTTGCCCTCAAGAATTCGGCAACATCAACTACCGCCTGAGTATTGTAGCTCTGGGGAATGAGCTGAGCATAATTGGGGAAGCTTCCTTGAACAAGTTGAGATACCAGTTCAATATTCTTCAGGCGAAACAGGGCCTGACTCTTGCCGGGATTTAGTGTTATCTCCACCGGCTCTTCTTGGTCAGCTATAAGCCGATTCAATTCAGCTAGGGCCCGTGCCGGAATAATGACCTCTGTCTTCTGGCTAACCGAGACGGCAATTGGTAGCTTGTATACGGCTAATCTAAAACCATCAGCCGCAGCTAGTGTTAGTAAATCTCCCTCAAACTGGGCATCAACACCGGTAAGCACCGGGCGGGACTCCTCAGTGGCAGCAGCAAAGACAACCTGATTGATTCCTTGACGCAGAGCTTCTACCTCAACCTTGGTGGTAATGCCCTCTTCAACCTGGGGTATGGGTGGGAAATCCTTGGCATCAACCCCGCTGATTCTGGCCTCAAATCGGGCACACTTTAACCCCAGGGTTTTTGTCCGAGGGAAAAGGTTAATATCAACCTTATCACTGGGCAAGGAGCTGATAAAGTCGGTGAGAAGCCTAGCTGGGACGGTGATTGTCCCTTCTTCCTCTACCTTGGCCCCAATCCAGCAGCTAATGGCCATTTCTAGATTGGTAGCCACAAGTTTAAGCCGGGACTGGTCAGTGGCTAACAGAACATTATTAGTTATTGGCAGGGTGGTTCTGGTGGCTACCGCCCTTCCCACTATACTAAGCCCCCGATTTAGATTCTCCTGAAGACATGATAACCTCATGATACACCCCCAACGTTATATTAACTGGTAATGGAGTAGTATATACCAATAATCAATTTTACTCAAGGGTAATTGTTCCGCTTTTGCCGCCACTTTTTCTAATCAGCCTGATATTTTCAATTTGGATGCCCCGGTCTACTGCTTTACACATATCATAAATAGTTAGGGCAGCAATTGCCGTAGCGGTAAGTGCTTCCATCTCTACCCCTGTCTTACCAATACTTTTTACTGCAGTGGTAATGCTCAGGGCGCTATTTTCCTCATCTATACTGAACTCAATCTTAACATCTCCGATGAGAATCGGGTGGCAGAGGGGTATCAAATCAGGTGTTTGTTTGGCGGCCATGATACCAGCCAGCTGAGCTACGGCCAGAACATCCCCCTTTGGCATAGAACCCTTCTTTAACCGCTTAAGGGTAGACGCCTTCATCCTGACTACCCCTTTGGCTACTGCCTCACGCTGGCTTTCAGGCTTCTGGGAAATATCTACCATCCGTGGTCGCCCCAATTCGTCAATATGGGTTAGCTCTTCCATAATTACCCGCCTACTTGGGAAAAGGGCCGGTCTTTAGGCATATCACCCTCTGCCAAGTGATGACGCAGTGGCTTCCGGTTAACCGCCTCTTTAATCAGTTCTTTCAGCTTGGCTAAGGATATACCGCTACGTAATGGCTGCTTCAGGTCTATTTCGTCATCAGCCAGGAGACAAGGGCGGAGCGTACCGTCAGCAGTGAGCCGCAGCCGATTACAACGAAAGCAGAAGTGCTCGCTAATTGGAGAAATAAAGCCGATGGTGCCCCTGGCCTGGGGAAAACGAAAGTATTTGGCTGGCCCGTTACCGACACCGGGCAGGCAAGGCTCTAATTCCCCTAACGATTCAAGGTGCTTTCTCATCTCGCTTACTGAAACAAATTGTGGGGCGGTGGCACCCTGACCGGTAAAGGGCATAAGCTCAATAAAGCGCACGTGCCACTCTTCATCAATGGTTTTGGTGGCAAAATCAAGGAGTTCGTCATCGTTCATGCCAGACATAACCACCATGTTAAGCTTAACCGGGTTAAGCCCGACCGACCTGGCAACCTCAATGCCTTCCAGCACGTCACCAAGCTTATTACCATGGCTAATAAGTTCAAATTTTTCCGGTTTAAGTGTGTCCAAGCTGACATTAACTCGCTTTAAGCCGGCCGATTTCAGCTCAGCAGCATAGTCCCCAAGCAATGTCCCGTTTGTGGTCAGGGCAATATCGTCTATAGATTCTATCTCAGCCAGCATCTTGACTAATTTAGTTAATCCGGCTCTTGCCAGGGGTTCACCTCCGGTAAGCCTTACCTTATTGATACCCAGCTCGGCAGCTGCCTGAGCTATGGTATAGATTTCCTCATAGGTAAGGATGTCCTGGTGAGACAATAGGTGAATGCCCTCAGACGGCATACAGTAGATACAGCGCAGGTTACAGCGGTCAGTTACCGAGATGCGCAGATAATTTATGGGACGCTGGAAGGAATCGGAAAGTCCAGTCATGAATAAGATTTCTCCTTGTTTAGTAATTCACCAAAATCAGGATTCCCGGGAACCACTTAATCGCTTCAGCACCGGATATGCTTTTCTGGCAGCCTGTCCCCGGTGACTAACCTGATTTTTTATTTCCAGGGGTAACTCAGCCATTGTCTTATCTAGCTCAGGAAAGTAGAAGATTGGGTCATAGCCGAAGCCCTCTTGACCCCTGGGCTCAAAGGTTATAAGCCCCTGACATTCACCGGGACAGAATTCTACCTCACCATCAGGTGTGGCTATGGCAATAACACACCGGAATCGGGCAGTCCGTTTCTCCCAAGGCACACCCTGAAGCTTTGCCAGCAAGTAATTAACCCTATCCCTATCTGAGGCATTCTCACCAGCATAGCGAGCTGATAACGGGCCTGGTTCACCGTCCAAAGCATCAACCTCCAGCCCAGAATCATCAGCCAGAGTCAGCAGATGGCTTTGGGCAGCCAGGACTGTTGCCTTTAACCTGGCGTTCTCTCTCAGGCTTTTTCCCACCTCGTTAACCACTGTGGTGATACCCTCTTGAGCCAGAGTAACCAACTCAAAGGGAAGGTTTTGGAGTAGCCTCTGGTACTCACGAAGCTTGCCCTGATTGTTTGTCGCTAGCAGGAGTTTGGACATACCTTTTATTTAGATTGTTAAAAATCCCTGGGGCCTGTTCGGTAGACTCACCTTTTTATACCCCAAATTTAATCTTAACTGGCAGGATGTTTCCAGTGGTTTAAGCTAAATTTCGCTGAACCTTCCCTCTAGTTTTTTCATGACCTGAGGCATAGTGGTGTACTCCATTTCCTCTAGAGACAGACGGTGTGGCTCAAAAGGACCGTGCCGACGCAAATAGTCAGCAGCATCATTGGCCTGCCGACGGGCAGAATCAAATGACTTGTCAGCAAACATATCGCGTGGTCCAACGAGCTTACCACCTGATAGCTGAAAACCGAGACAGGTGACCCGGGGTGGTCCGTCAAAGCGGCTTGGTGTGGCATCCTCAACGGCTACTGGCATCAGGGGGCCGTGATGTGAGCCCCGCATCCATCCTTCTACCAGCAAAGGCAGGGTGAATGGTTCCAGAACCTCCCCTACCGCCGGGAATAGACCCTGAGCGCGAACAACGCACACCGGGTCATCCTTACCCACATATCGGCCAGCCATCATAGAGAGACGCTGGGTGGAAGATACCGCAGCTATCTCCTTAGTTTCCCGGTGATAGACTGCTTTTACGCAATAGCGTGAGGGTGCGCCAATAAAAATCAGCAGGTCATAAATCTCCTCGGGAGCATTAAAGGTTACCTTCTTGTGTTCCTTGACATCGTGCACTTCAAAGGCAAAACCAGCGTGCATATTGGGGGCAATAACCAGGCCAATAGTATTAAATGGGTCGGCAAACATCTTGTAGAGCGGCATATTCCAGGCCCCGGCTGATGTCTTATCGGCCATGAACACAATTATGGGTTCGGAAGCCCGCTCCTCAAACTCCATCTCAGCCACCCCCGGCCCCATCCCCCGGACATTACCGGAGAAAGCATCGGATAATAAGTCCTGCCCAGCGCCATGGAGCTTCAGGCCTTTAGCTACTTCAGTGCATTCCATGAAGGTATCAAAGGCTAGTTTGTGAACCTTCTCATTGTCTTCACCCTGCTGGTGAGTCATAATCAGTTGTAAGTCATCCCCACACTTGGTGACATGATAATCAACCAGCAAGCCGTCTGACTTAGCTTTAGCCATGGACTCACTAGCCTTGGCTAGAACATCAGGGTGAGAGGCAGAATGCCCCACGTAACCGCCGATGTCAGCCTTAATTACACTTAATGTAATACTCATATTTTCCTCCTTCAAAAAGTTTAATGATGATGTCTTTCATCACGCTTAAGAATCAATCCCCTTTCTGGCCACTATCCCCTTATCATAGGGATGCTTAATCTTTAACATTTCAGTGACAAGGTCTGCCCTTTTGATTAATTCGGTAGGAGCCTGCCGACCGGTAAGGATAAGTTCCACATTTAGTGGTTTATCACTGATGAGCCTGAGCACCTCATCCAGTTCAACCAGCTTCCAGGCCACAGCTAGATTCACCTCATCCAGCACTATCAGGTCATAATTACCACTGAGCATAGCTTCACGGGCGGCAGTTAAAGCCTGCTTGGCCTGCCCTATTTCCTCAGCCTTAATATTGACTGGGTCAACAAAGCCTTTTTGCCCAAAGCTAGCCATGGTGACCTTAGGCAGCTTGGGCAGAATGTTGCCTTCGCCATAGGGGTGGCCACCCTTCATAAAGAAAACAATATACACCCTCAGACCATGCCCCACAGCTCTGAGCACTGTCCCCAAGGCTGCTGTTGTCTTACCTTTCCCGTCGCCAGTGAAGACCTGAACCAGACCCTCGCCGAAGGGTTCTGCCGGGGAGAAACTATTTAACGAGCCCTTTTCTGTCAATGAAGCCCCCAGTGAAAAAGCGATTGGTAAACTAGCTCAAGACCCAGGTTATAGCAATGCTAGTTTAGCAACCTAGCCCACCCGTGTCAAGAAAAACAAAGCCGGGGGAAGTGCTGTCCAAACTCAAGCCCTGCATAGTGCTATGAGTAATCAAGTGTCCTCTGTAAGGCAGTGTGTTCATGCTTGAGAACTCATTACTTATCCACCTCTATTAAAAACCTCTCAGACTTCGAGAAACCGTCAGGAGTGTAAGCAATTAGGTTAGCTTTATATTCTCCGACATGAAGCCAATCAGGTCTTGTAAAATTAATGTATCTGGTTTCGTCTGCCTCAACCCTTGTAGATTCCCAATTGGATACTAGACTCTTGCGTCCTATTTTGAGGACTATTTTGTCGACCCGAATAACTGATGCTGCTCTTAAGCCAACGTGAATGGTCAAGTACTCAGCACCAACCCCCACAGTATTAATTCCCATAGTACCAATATTCACAACGCCAAGTTTGCCCGAAACCGACCACCAGTATTTCCTTATAGGCGACTTAGGGTAGGCAAACAAGAACAAAAATATTCCTCCTAATATAAGTAGCGTAATCCCCAACTGTTGACTTATAGTAATCAAAATAGCAGCCACCCCCGATATAATGAAGCCAACAGCAATACCAATACCAAATAGTCTATCCATATCCCAATTCTACCATCTTGGGAGAGTTTCGCAACAGCCTCTAATTTGCCTCATCTTCACCTGCGTGCTAAAATTAAAAAACCTAAAAAATTCAGCGGGGCTTTGTGCTGCTTAGAGTATTGACATGAAAAAGATGAAGGTAAAGTTTTCATTAGTCTGTCTCCTCCTTATCTCTATTTTTTTATGGGTTAGCTGTGTGCCAGTTGATACCACTCCTTCGCCACCACCAACTCCTCCTGATACCACCACCCCAATTAACCCTGGCTGGACAGTGCCACCTTCAGGAAATCAAGGTCAGGAGCTACCCAGCATTGCTGATGTGGTGCTTAAGGTCAAGCCTTCGGTGGTAGCTATCAACACTGAGGTAGTAACCTACGATATTTTTAACCGGTCGCGTACCCAGGAGGGTGCTGGTTCCGGCTGGATTATAGATAAAGATGGGCTTATTGTGACCAATAACCATGTTGTTGAGGGGGCTAAGACCATCACGGTGACCTTGGCCGATGGCAGAACCTTCTCGGCAGACACCAGCCGGGTGTTTACCGACCCCCTGACAGATTTAGCTATAGTTGAGATTGAGGCGACAAACCTGTCAGCAGCTACGGTAGGTGATTCTTCTCAATTGAGGGTTGGCGATTGGTTAGTAGCTATTGGTAATCCTCTGGGGTTGGGTCTAAGTGCCAAGGAGGGTATTGTTAGCCGTCTGGAAGTTGTCATGGATGTGTCTGCCGGGCAGACTTTATACGACCTTATTGAAACCAGTGCCGCTATCAATCTGGGTAACAGTGGCGGTCCTCTGGTCAATATGGCTGGAGAGGTAATTGGCATCACCAGCGTTAAGATTGGTGCCATTGGTGTGGAGGGCATGGGCTATGCCATAAGTACCGCTACGGCAATGCCAGTTATCCAGCAGTTAGTGACCAAAGGGTATGTGGTTCGCCCCTGGCTTGGAGTAGTGCTTCACACTGTAGACCAATATGTTGTCCTCAGATACGACTTGGCTGTGGATGAAGGGGCTTTTGTCATCAAGGTAAGTCCTGATAGCCCGGCTGATGACGCTGGATTAAGGGTAGGTGATGTTATCGTTAGCTTCGCCGATGAAGAAATAGTTACTGCACAAGACCTTGTCCAGGCAATACACTCTGTCCCGATTGGGCCAAGGGTAGAAATAACCTTCTGGCGTGGTGATGTCAAAAAGACTACTTACACTATACTTATCGAGAGCCCGCCGCCATCTTAGGTCGGTTAATCCCTTTTCACTGCCAACAATATCTCATAGCCAGCCAGTTTATGGCTTTCGGCAAAGGCACCCTCTTCTGGAGTCCCTTCAATAAGCTGTCGGGATAGTGTCTCCTGTTTGATGTAGGCAGCAAAGCCTTCTACTACCTGCCTAATATAGGATTCCCCTTGATAATAGGTAGTGATATAATCGGCAATGTCAAAGCCAGCAGAGCGGCGCATTATCTGCAACCGGTGCACTATCTCCCGTGCCATTCCCTCGGCAGCCAGTTCAGGGGGAATTTCAGTAGGGACAGCTACCCCGTAGCCCCCCTCTGAGCTAGTCACATAACCCGGTTTATCAAGCTCTGCCTCACTATCAACAAACCCCAGGTTCTTTACATTAAGCTCGTTCAATACCTGAGACCTCAAACGCCTTAAGCTTTCCTGTTCTCTTTCAGAGCCCACTTTTACCAGCACTTCAGCCAAGGGCTGGCGTACCTTAATACCTGCCTTACTGCGGGCGGCACGGCCCAGACTCGATATTTTCATCACCAACTGAGTATCAGCCGATAGCTGCTTATCAATCTTGCTCTTATCAGCCTTTGGAAAGTCAGCCAAGTGAACACTATCTGGAGCTTCAGGAAACACTGAACGGACCAGGTTTTGGTACATTTCTTCTGCCACGAAAGGGGTAAACGGAGCCAATAGCTTTGCCAGGGTAACCAGGCACTGGTAAAGCGTAGTATAGGCTGATAGCTTATCAGCATCATTCTCACTCTTCCAGAAGCGCCTCCGGCTCCGACGCACATACCAATTAGATAGCTCATCAACAAAGCTCTCTATCTTCCTCCCTGCCTCAGTTGGGTTATAGGTATCCAGGGCGGCATCAACATCAGCTATGAGCTGATTAAGCTCAGAGATAATCCATTTATCAAGCTCAGAGGGCTCTAATGATACTCCTTCGGCACTCGGGGTGAAGTGGTCTATATTAGCGTAGGTAACAAAGAAGGAGTAAACATTCCACAGGGTCAATAGGAAGCGGCGAGTTATTTCAGCCAGCGATTTTTCGGAGAAACGGCGCACATTACCCGGTGGTGAGGCAGTAAGACAATACCAGCGCAGGGCATCAGCACCATATTTATTAATCACGGCCCACGGCTCAACCACATTACCTTTGGCCTTGCTCATCTTCTCCCCTTTTTCATCAAGGACCAGTCCGAGACAGATGACATTCTGGTAACAGGGTTGGTTGAAGAGCAATGTAGATATGGCATGCAGGCTGTAAAACCAGCCACGGGTCTGGTCAACCGCTTCAGAGATGTAATCGGCCGGGAATCGCCCGTCACTGAGCAGGGTATCATTCTCAAAGGGATAGTGCCATTGTGCTATGGGCATAGCTCCGGAATCAAACCAGCAGTCAATTACCTCTGGCACCCGCCGCATTACCGCCCCACACTTAGGGCAGGCAAAGGTTATCTCGTCAACAAAGGGACGATGCAAATCCAGGGGCTCTTTTAATCCAGCAAGTCCTGGCTTACTTTTTAGCTCCTCTACACTGGCGATACACTCATGGGTGTCGCAGGACTCACAGTGCCAGATGTTGAGTGGTGTCCCCCAGTAGCGCTCCCGGGAAAATGCCCAGTCAACATTATTCTCCAGCCAATCACCAAACCGACCATACTTAATATGCTCGGGATACCAGTTTATCTCTTTATTGCCAGCAATGAGGCTTTCTTTGACTGCTGTTGTCCTGATATACCAGGTCTGCTTGGCATAGTAGAGAAGTGGTGCCTCGCAACGCCAGCAGAAGGGATAGGTATGGCGAATGGTCTCACTGCGGAAGAGCAGTCCTCTTGACTTTAGGTCAGCGATGATAAGTGGGTCAGCTTCTTTGACAAACTTACCAGCGAAGGGATAGCTACCCATTATTTTCCCCTGCAAATCTACCGTATGGACAAAATCCAACACATTAGCCTTCCCTGCCTCATAGTCAACCTCACCATAGGCAGGAGCCATATGAACAATCCCCGTGCCTTCCTCCATAGACACGAAATCGGTAACAATTACGGGGTAATTTAGAATTCCTTCTTCCTTCCGCATAAAATCTGATGAAGGTTCTCCACCTTCTTTTAATACGTCCATACTAGCAACAGGTATTCCGAATTCAAGGGGATTAAATAGAGGTTCATACCTCAGGTCCACCAAGTCACTACCTTTGACCTTAGCGGTTACTTGGGCATCACCCAATCCCGCTTGCTCCAAGCGGACAGAAGCTAAAATGAGATATTCTTCATCCACCTCTACGATGACATATTCAGCGTCAGCAGCTACTGCCAGAGCCGTGTTACCCGGCAGTGTCCAGGGAGTGGTTGTCCATGCCAGCAGGTAAACAGGCTTGTCCCCGGCAAGGTCAAGAAGCCACTGAGCAAAATTAGCTACTCTATCTCCATAAAACCTTCGCAACTGCTCAAGAAACCCCGAGCTCGTATATAGCGATTTGGCAACCTTAAACTTTATGTAAACTGATGGGTCTTCAACATCATCCTGGTAACCAAGGGCAACCTCGTGGGAGCTGAGTGAGGTGCCACAGCGGGGGCAATGAGGAGTGACCCTATAGCCCTGATACACCAGCCCCCTATCCCACATCTGCTTTATTGCCCACCAGCAGGTTTCAATGTAGCTATTGTCCATAGTCACGTAGGGGTGCTCCAGGTCAATCCAGAAGCCAATGCGCTCGGTCATCGCCTCCCACTCCTTGAGGTACCCAAAAACACTCTCTCGACAACGGGCATTAAACTTGGCAATGCCATATTCCTCAATCTGTGCCTTGCCGGAAAAGCCTAGTTCCTTTTCTACCTCCAACTCTACCGGTAGTCCGTGAGTATCCCATCCTGCCTGACGTGGGGTGTAATAGCCCTTCATTGCCTTATAGCGAGGAATCACATCCTTAAATACCCGAGCCAGTACATGATGAATACCGGGGCTGCCATTAGCTGTGGGCGGTCCTTCATATAATACGAAACGGGGGGAGCCACGATGAGCTTCTACACTCCGCTGAAATACATTATTCTCTTTCCACCAGCTAAGTATCTTTTCCTCGACCCGTGGGAAATTCACCCTACTAGTTACCGGCTGGAACATAACCAAACCCTTTCTATGAAGATTGTTTACCAACCCCTCCTTCTAATCATCTTATCATCTTAATAAACAACCTTATTATATAAAAATCCCGCCCTTTAGGGACGAGATTGGTAAAACCCGCGGTACCACCCTACTTCCTCCGCCTGAAGCGGAGGCACTCCTTCAGGGCACATTATCATACCCTCGTCAACGATAACGGCTAACGATACCGACCAAGTCTACTAGGCAACCTTAAGACAGTCGCTGTTCGGTTGGTAGCTCAGGAGGGATTTTCAGAGGGCAGACACATCTACTTTCACCCTACCAGACTCGCTTGGTGTCTGCTGTTCCTCTTACTCTTCTCCGTCATTGCCTTTTCAAGTTATTAAGGTTAACACAATTTAATAAGTGAATCAAATTTAGACCTGGCTTATGCTATTGCCCCTCAGGCAGAATAACCACCTTACGACTCTCACCCTCACCAGTACTCTCAGTGGTTACATCTGGGTACTCAGCTAAGGTAAGGTGGATGATACGCCTATCATAAGCCGGCATAGGCTCCAGAGCAAACGGCTCTCCCCTTATCCTCACCTGCTCAGCCATACGCAGAGCTAAAACCCGTAATCCTTTATAATGGCGTTGTTTATAACCATCCGCATCAATAGTTACCGGTGCCCACGCCTTCACCTGATGGGCTACGATAAGGTTGACAATATACTGGAGACAAGAAAGGGTATGCCCACGCCTCCCAATCAAAACACCTGAGTCGTCACTCTGAACATCAAAAGTAGTGGGAGCAATAATCTCTTCGCTCTCCTCAACAGAGGTTTGGGCAGGAAGCACAATGGAGGCAGATATCCCCATCATCTTCAGCAGGGTCTCCAGGACGGTTCTTGCTATTTCCACTCTCTCATCTTTAGGCTTGGGCACAAGCGGTCTAACCCTAATCCTGGCCTCTTGAGTACCCATACCCAGGATGCCAGGTTTCCCTTCATTTAGTACAGTAACCTCCACCTCTTCCCGGCTGACGCCTAATTGGTCTAACGCATTTTCCAGGGCTTTCTCTACTGTCTTGGCACTTATCTCTAGCTCTTCCATTACACGGTCCTTCTACCTGCTCAGGCACCTGCTCAATATATTAGCACTAATAGCCACTTCCTCTCAATGCCCTTTTTCTCCTTAAGGGGCTGAGCCTGGTGCCACTCATGTTCCTCGCCTGCCAGCCGGCTGGGTAACTGTTGATTTACTCAAGCCTCCCCACCCACCAGTAAAACGATATTGAATAATAATGGTAATGATGTTTGAGGTTACCCAATATAGAGCCAACCCGCTAGGAAATGATAGAGTAAAGAAGGCAAACATCATTGGCATCATCCATAGCATCATCTTACTCTGCGCTGCTTGGCGGGGGTCAGCAGTTGGTGGCGTCATCATCTTCTGCTGGAGCCACATTGTGCCCCCAACGAGAATGGCTAAAAGAAAGATACTATCAGGTAGGGCTAGGTCTAACCACAGGAACTCGTTGTTTAAGGGTAGCATGGAATGCACCACTGGCCAGGAATAGAGATATTTAGATAGGTTGAGAAAAGCTTCCGGAGTTACCGCTAAGACACGAATGATTGACTGATAGAGAGCTATCCAGACAGGCATCTGGATTAGCATAGGCAATATGCAACCAGCGGGGTTTACCCCGGACTCCTTATACAGCTTCATCTGCTCTTGAGCTAGTCGCTGCTTATCCTTAGCGTACTTCTGCTGCAGTTTAGCTTGCTTTGGCTGGAGCGCTTGCATGGCTCTACTGGAGCGGAGTTGTTTCAGGGTAAGGGGAAGCATCAAGAAGCGAACGATGATAGTCAGGCCAATAATAGTGACTCCAAAATTGCTGAACAGAACACTGCACAATGCAATCAGCGTATTAAGAACCGGCTGCAAAATAATGGTGTCCCAGATAGCTCCTATATCCAACCAAACCTCCTTTACTTACTAAAGGACAACTTCCACAGCTCCGCTCCCGTTTGGGCATTCAAGGCATAAAGCTCGCCTTCAATCGTATGAATATAAACAATCCCATCGCTGGCAGAAAGAGGCGCATATATCTCTTCTTCCAGATTGTTTAACTCTCTCTTCTGGTGAGTGTCAGTATCTAGAGCGTAAATCCGTCCCTCCTGTGAGGCGATAATAATTGATTTACCAACTAGAACTGGCCAGGAAGGAACCGGGCTACCAAGGTCAATGGCGTCTTTTATTTCATTCCCATTCTCGGCATTCAAGATGTAAACCTTGCCATCAAGGGAGGGAGCATAGATAACATCATTATAAACTATAGGTGTAGCCCAGAACCAATTGTCGGTTTCAACCTTTGACCTCCACCTTAGTTTACCAGTAATAGCATCTATGGCATAAATATGCCGGTCAAGGGAACCAATATAAACCATATCATTATGGACCACAGGAGTGGAAGCAATAGCTCCCTCGGTGGCGAATTCCCATTTCTTATTGCCAGTGGCGGCACTCAGGGCATAGAGTTTTTTATCAAGGGAGCCAATAAATATGGTGTCACCATCTATGGCTGGGGTTGACCAGATTTTGTTTCCGGTCTGAAACTCCCACTCTTTATCCAGGGTGGCTGGGTTAAGGGCATAGAGCTTTCCGTCAGAAGAACCGATATAAACCTTACCCAGAGCTATCACCGGCCCACCAACGATTGGTTCAGGTTTGGTCTCATCAAGGTATTGGTCTTTGGATAAACCTGAGCTGGGATTAAAGGCATAAATCTTACCGTTATAGCCACCAATATAAACCAAATCCTCCCCCACTGCTGGGTTACCATAAATAGCTACGGAGGTGGTTGCTGGCGCGCAGCCGAAAGTGAAGCCACCGGATGGCTTTGCGGTTTCTAGGAGTGTTTCCCATAATTGAGTATGGTTTGATAGGTCTATGGCGACGAGCTTGCCTTCCATAGAACCAAGAAATAAGGTGCCATTATCTATTGTCCCTCCAGACCAACCCTTGGGCTGAGCTCCTCTGGTGCAGCCTGCGAAGACCAGACCACCCAAGAGAAGGATAACCAGGAAGAGAAATATCTTGCCCATTAATCTTCTGCTATGCCTAATCCACATTTATATCCCTCTAAACATATGCTGCCAAAAAGCAGCTAGATTTAATTTATATTCTCACGGCACAGGGTCATAACCACCGGGATGAAGAGGATGGCACCGGACTAGTCGTTTCATTCCCAGCCATACTCCTTTGGGAAAACCATGCTTTGAGATGGCTTCATAGGTATATTGAGAGCAACTCGGCATAAAACGGCATCGTGGTGGCATAACCTGTGACAGGGTTGATTGATAGAGTCTAATTAGTTTCAAGGTATACTTCTTCATGTTTCCCCACCAGTAATTTAGCCCGGGATAACAGGCTCTCAATTGTCCTCTCTAATTCAGTGTAATTAGCACTGGCTACCGGAACACGGGCAATAAATACAATATCCCAGCCTGGTTGCAGCAGCGTTTGCTGTAAGATTTCACGAAGCAGGCGTTTTACCCTATTCCTAGTCACTGCCTTACCAACTCGCCGACTAACTGAGAAACCGTACCGGGAAAAGGTAAGTGCATTAGGTAAAGCCTTCATCACCACTAGATTACTTGACCATGAGCTGCCCTTATTATGAACTAAGGCGTACTGTTCTGGCTTAGTCAGGCGTTCCTCTCTCCCCATTATTCAGACACTCTAAGTTTCGAATGGTTTAGCCCCATATATTGGCTATTGCCTGGTGAAAACTAGCCTTCTGCTCTTCAGTAATTAATCGCAAATAGAGAGTTCTCTCCTGCGGCTTATCGCCCTGCTTTGCTCATACTACAGTCAATTGCGTACGGCCCTTGCGGCGTCTCGCTTTTAAGACAGCTTGTCCACCCCTGGTACTCATCCTTGCCAGGAAGCCATGCTTACGCCTTCTCGGAATCTTCTTTGGTTGATATGTCCTTTTCGGCACGCTAACTCCTAATATGTTGTAGTAACTATACTGCTAGCTCTTTTGCTTGTTAATATGAGAAGTCTCCCGGGATTGCAAAACACCGACTCTATTAAACGGCTCACTTTGTGCTGAGAACAAAGGGGATAGAAACCGGTCTAATTAATTGTGAATTTCAGTGCCCCCAGTCTCGCGGATGTGAGCCGGCACATATGGCAACAAGGCTAAATGCCGTGCCCTCTTTATGGCCACTGCCAGAGCACGCTGATGTTTAGCACAAGTTCCAGTCCTACGGCGAGGTGCAATCTTGGCCCTGTCTGATATAAAACTACGTAATTTACTTGGCTCTTTATAGTCTATTGTCTCGACCTTCTGAATGCAAAATAGACAAGGCCTGCGTTTTGGTATATATTTTGACTTACGCCACGGCCCCTTTTTTGTCCCACTCGGTTTTCGTATAGCCACTCCTTCTATTTTTCCTTTCACCTTTGACTTACTAAGTCTTAACTTTCCTCCAAGAGGGAGATATCCTCTGCCCCTGCTTCAGCTGCTTCAATAGCTTCAGTTCCCTCAGTTCCCTCAGCTCCCCCAGCACCCTCAGCACCTTCTTCGGGAAGTGGGGCTACTCCCTTCCTGTCAAGAAATACTACCCTATTGGCTACTATTTCAGTTCGGGAATGCCTCTGTCCATCCTGGCTCTCCCAGAAATGTGTACGGAGTCTACCCTCGGCATAGATAAGCCTACCTTTGGTCAGGTTCTGATTACATTGTTCAGCCAGTCTATTCCAGGCAACTACAGTAAACCACTCTGTTTCTTGTTTCCGCTCACCCTCAGGAGTAGTATATATCCGATTAGTAGCGACGCGAAATGATGTTACCGGTTTGCCATTGGGGGTAAAGCGCATTTCAGGTTCACTCCCGAGGTTACCAATTATCATTATTCTATTTAAGCTTGGCATTATTCCTACAACTCCTCTCGCTGCTCACCAATGTCTCTGGCAAAGAAAGAGGTTTTCTCCTAGGCAGTTACTCAATCTTTACTAATAGGTGTCTCAAGACGCTTTCCGACATTTGTAAGCTTGCTTCAAGTTCTTTGGTTGACGTAGGCTTCAATTCAAACCGAGTTAACACATAGCTACCCTCCACAAAGCGCTTTATAGGATAAGCCAGTTTTCTTTTCCCCCACTGTTCTACTTCGGAAATGGTGCCGCCTCTTCCCGTAACAAACTGCTGTATACTTTCTATTGTAGCATTGACAACTTCGTCAGTAGCCTCCGGGCTAATGATTACTGTAAGCTCGTAGTCTCGTAACTGCTTATCTTCCTCAGCTAGTGTTTTCTCAGTTGCCATTCGTTCTTAAGACCTTAGGGACATTCTACCATACAAGAGAAATGTAAACAATCCCCTGTATTCATTCATATGATTAGTGGCACCTCATCCCCTTTCACTTCTCCAGGTGGAGACCACAGAACTGCTATTCATTGCATACTATCTTTTGGATTCAGTCCTCTCCAAAGGTTGCCCTGCCAGTAGTTTAGTAACAAAGATGCCTATTAACATAAAGAGCCCTCCGGTAACACCAAAAATAGGCTTGAGTCCTAGTAAAGAGGCTAGGCTACCTCCTATTAGGGGACCAAATGCGCTGCCTAGTGACTTAGCACTCTGGGCTATACCGTAGGCAATGCCCTGCTGGCTGCGGGATACTGATAGACCAACCAGAGCGTTTGAAGATGTCACCAATCCCCCTCTAAGCAATCCTGTCAGGGCTATGAAAATAAGAAACTGACCTACTGTTTTGGCCCACATTGGAGGCAGGTACAGTAAGCCGGTGCCCAGGCAAGAGAAGGCCAGCATCTTTTTTAGGGTAATGCGTCCACTTAAACGGCCAGCAACCATAGCAGAGATGGCAGCTATGGCACCCCTCAAGCTGAGAGCTAATCCGGAGGCAGTCGCTGTCATGCCTCCGGGATCTAGTTCCCTGACAAAGAGGGGGATTATAGGGATTGTCATTGCTGAGCTGACCTGCATAGCACACAAAACTACCAGTAGGGGGAGCATTTCCCTGGAGCTGACCAAACGCAACAGGCTGCCCAGTGAAGCAGCCTGTCCCTTAGCAGGATGCTGGAATCTCTCCTTAACAAAGAAAAGCACAATAAGGCCACCTGAAAAGAGGAGGGCACCGGTAATGAAAAAGGCAGCCCTGTAGCCAAGGCTATCAGCTACAAAGCCCCCAAGCAATGGACCAAAGGTCATACCCCCAAACATAGCTGCCATGAGAAGTCCCATAGCGAAGGGCATCTTGTCTCTAGGAGTGAGAGACGATACCAGAGCTGAGGCAGCAGCTACGGTGCCACTAAGCAAGCCTTGGGTAAAGCGCAGGGCAATAACATAGGAAACACTGGGGGCTAGACTGATGAAGGCCAGGACCACGGCACTGCCGAACATAGCCCTGAGCACCATGGGCTTTCTACCCCAGCGGTCGGCTACGATACCCCATAGGGGGGCGCTAAGGAACATGGCGATGCCACTACCCCCGCTTGCGATACCTGCCCAGAGGGCAGCCTCTCTACCGGTGAAGTTACCCAGCTCCTGGATGAAGAGTGGCATAAAAGGGTTAACAAAGCTGAAGCCCATCATCACCAGAAACTCGGCAATGAATATAGCATAGAGGTTTCTTCGCCAAGATTGGGAGACCATGCCTGAATATGTTCCTCTCTATGTTGACTATCTGGGGGAAAGGCAATCCACGCTGGCGGCGGAGTGAGGTGTCAACCAAAATAGCTACCATAGTATACTCCTAAATATTGAGTCAGACAACGCTATGATTGCCTCATAGTGTGGAGGGTAAATGGCTGCCTGGACGCACCCGGCATCGCACCTTAAGATATTATGGTACAGGAGGTGAAAAGCAGGACATTAGAGGCAAGAAAGAGCTATAATAATCACCAGAGAGCAGGGCATTAGAGAGTAAGGCAGAATAAAATACGATGATATCAGCAATACTCCTGGCTGCCGGTGAGTCAAAGCGCATGGGCGAGCCGAAGCAGTTAATGCCCTTTAGCCGGGGCACTATGGTGGAACAAACTGTTGATAACCTCTTGAATTCCACAGTAGACGAGGTTATCGTGGTGGTGGGGCATAGGGCTGAAGAGGTGATAAAGACCATAGTCACTAAGCCGGTTAAGCTGGCGGTAAATCCAGATTACCAGCAGGGGATGAGTACCTCCATAATAGCTGGACTAAGGCTGGTTGATAGCAGAGCTCAGGCGGTTATGCTTGCCCTGGGTGACCAGCCTTTAGTAGACAGCCAGACTATCAACAGGTTGATAGACGAATTTTATAACCATAACAAAGGTATTGCCATCCCAACCTACCGGGGCAGGAGAGGACACCCGGTTATCTTTGCCATCAAATATAGAGAGAAACTGCTAGAGCTAAAGGGTGATATCGGGGGAAGGCAGATAATTAAAGACCATCCTGACGACATCCTTGAGATAACCGTTGATTCTGAGGGTGTTATCACTGATATTGATACCAGGAATGATTATCAGTCACGTCTTGGCTAACAAGTTATCCCGGATACAATAAAGAGACTTCTTGGTAGACAGTTGACAGAAGGGCTATATCACTTGTAATATAGCGTTAGCTACTCCGGCGGAACAAGAGACAAGTGACCAAGATACCAAAGTTCAGACCTAAAAAGCCTTCCCGCTTCTCCCGTCGTCCAGAGCTAGGTTATATGGTAAGAGGCAGGATATGGACGGAGAAAGATGGTGAGCTATATATGGGATGGGGGAGGGCAATGTTACTGGAGCGCATTGATAAGTTTGGCTCAATAGCAGCGGCCGCTCGGTCAATGGGACTGGGTTACCGCAATGCCTGGTTGTGGATAGAAGCCGCTAATCGTCTGGCACCGGCACCTCTGGTTGAAAAAATGGCTGGAGGAACTGGAGGAGGACATACCAGGTTAACCGATGATGGGAGAAAGGCGGTTAATCATTACAAGGAATTGCGGGCTAAGTTTGGGGAATTTCTGAAGCAGGTTGGATAATTTTTTTATAGGCACTATATCTAATACGATATAGCAATCACCGGGTTCCGCAGGTAAAACTCAGCATTCTAGCCTTGGTGTGATGGGGAAGAAAGTTGGCATATTAAGCTGGCTAAAGGAAAGGTAGAACAAATCAATGAAAAAAATATCTCTTTTACTCTTGGTAGGAATACTGGTTTCCATTCTTATTGGTGGATGTGCTGAGGGAGAGGAGGCGCCTATTGGCATGGCAGTTGAGTTTAACAGCCATCCTGCCTGTGCTTACATAGCCAGGGACAAGGGATGGTTTGAGGAGGAAGGGCTGGAGCTAGCTACCTATGAGAGCTATATAACTGGTGTGGCTCTAGCAGCCGCTTTAGCTCGTGGAGATATTGAGGTTGCCTACCTCTGCTTACCACCAGCCATACTTGCCTATGCCAATGCCAGAGTGCCAATAAAGATAGTGGCTGGAACGCATAAGTATGGTTTTGGCTTGGTGGTTAATCCTGACAGGGTAAAAACTGTCAGCGATTTGGAGAAGCCTGATGTTCGCCTTGGTTGCCTCAGGGAAGGGGCTGCTACCGATGTGTTTTTCCACAAAACAATAGAAAAGTTTAATCTTGACGAAAGTAGGATATTAAACAAGGTTCAGCGGATGAACCCACCCCAGCAAGTCTTGGCTATTAAGATGGGACAGCTGGATGCTGCCTTCCTCCCTGAACAGTGGGCGACTATGGCTGAGGATTTTGGCTTTAAAATACTGCTCATGAGTCAGGATGTCTGGCCTGAGATGCAGGGGAGCGTTCTGGTAGTTAAGGAAGACTTAATAAATGACCATCCTGAGGTGGTGGTGAGGCTGGTAAGGGTAACTCAAAAAGCAACGGATTGGGCAAATGAGCACCCTGATGAGGCAGCCAGGGTGGTGGCTAGGCAACTTAGGGTCACTGGTGGAGAGGTTTTTCCTCTAGAAGTAGCTGAGACAGTCACCAAACTGGAGATTACTCCTGAAATTATATCACGCTCTATGGGCAGGCTGGAATATACCACCAGTATTGAGCCTGAGGTAGTGCAGGATACCATAGATTACCTGGTAGAGCTGGGTTATATAAAAAATAGTTTTAATTGTGAGGATATTCTTGATTTGAGGTATCTCCAGTGAATAAGCTCAGGAAGCTTAAACCGGGATGGGGAATATTACCGGTAGCCATATTCCTGGCTCTATGGGAGATAGTCGCCCGAATGAACTTAATCCCGGGTCAGTTCTTTTTCCCTCCCTTTTCTGCGGTCGTTCAGGAGTTCTATAATCTAACCACCAGCGGGGTGCTAGGGGATAATTTTCTGAGCAGCCTGGTAAGGGTTCTAATTGGCTTCTGCGCTGGCTCTGTAGCCGGCATAGCTGTGGGCACAGTAATGGGGTGGAGAGACACTTTTAATAAGGCGCTGCACCCTATAATCAGCCTCTTCTACCCGATACCAACCCTCGGCTGGCTCCCGCTACTCATGCTGTGGATAGGCGTAAATGAGATGTTGCCCATTACCCTCATATTTATCTGCTCCTTCTTCCCTGTCCTCTACAACACTGTTACTGGTATTAGAAATGTGGATAAGGATTACATCCGGGTAGCTAGAACACTGGGAGTATCTGATGCCAGGATTCTAACCACAGTGGTTATGCCTCTGGCACTACCCAATATCTTCACCGGGCTGAGGTTGGAAGCTGGAATGGCCTGGCGGGTAATAATAGCTGCTGAGATGGTAGCTATTCCCACCGGAATTGGTGCTTTGCTGATGAAAGCGGAAAGCCTGATACGTATAGATATCATCATTGTCTGCCTGATAGTATTGGCTGTGATGTGCCTTACCTTTGAAAAGTTCTTTGAGTATCTGGAAACAAGGTTGACCAGCCAGTGGAGGTAATATGCCATCCATAGAACTCAAGAATATAGGTAAATATGTTTGTCAGGGTGTCAACCTGAAAATACTTGATAAGGAATTATTGGTTTTGTTAGGACCAAATGGTGCCGGGAAGAGCACCCTGGTCAATATTATTGCTGGACTGATTGATTATGAGGGGTCAGTTCTCTTTGATAGTATGCCAGTAGATAAGCTCCCGGCTAGTAAGAGAGGGATAGGTTACCTCTTTCAGGACTTGGTCTTGTTTCCTCACCTTGATGTTGCCGCCAATATAGCCTATGGCTTGAGAGCCAAAAAGCAACCACAACATCAGGTGGAAGCCAGGGTAGGGCAGCTACTCCAGATGATGAAAATAAAGCACCTTTCATCGCGCTACCCCAAACACCTTAGTGGTGGTGAAAAACAGCGGGTAGCTCTAGCCAGAGCTTTGGCTCCATCACCCAGGATACTACTTCTGGATGAACCCTTATCTGGCCTGGATGCACAAACTGCCAAATACCTGAGAATTGAGCTAAAGCAGCTTCAACGGAAGCTGGGGATTACAACCGTATATGTAACCCATGACCTCCAAGAGGCTGAGGAAATGGCCGAGAGAATAGCCGTCCTCCAGGATGGTCATCTGGAACAGGTCAGTAAGCCGGAAGAGGTGTTTTTCTATCCTAAGAATGAAAAGGTTTCTGATTTCATTGGGGCACCAAATATTCTGGACTGCGACTACTGCCACAGTCTGGGTAAGGGGGTTGTGGAGGTGGGTTGTGGTGAACTGCCCATAATTGTCCCCTATGATGGAAGCTCGGTTCGCAGAATTGCCCTCTTTCCCCGCGACGTCTATATCTCTGAAACTAAACCGCCGGGCCCAGAGGTAAACCGGTTTACAGGGGTCATTACCAGCATTCAATCCAGCGACGACACAGTTAGAATTGAGGTTAAGGTAGGTAAAAAGAGCTTACTAGCTGAAATGCCCCACCATATATTTGAAGATATGGATTTAGTGGTGGGTAAGGAGGTCTTCTTAATATTAAAGCTGAGAAGAATAAGGATTTATGACAGCAAAGACTCATAACATTGTCAAGAAAGAATTTATTAGAATTCTGAAAGAGAACGACCTAGAGTTAGAGGAAGTGGTGATTAAGGCAGCTCCACTTTCTCCCGAGGAGGCTATTGGCAACCCAGAGGATAGGGACTACCCGCTGATAATCGGCCGTGAGCGCCTGATGCAGGCTGAATTCAGAAACTGTCTGGGGCAGGCATTCACCGACATGTATGGTAACTTTAGCGGTCAACTATCTGATATTGTAGCCATGGATTTAACAAATAACTTCCGCAGAGCCATATTCATCTCCAGCCTTAATGCTGTAATGAGGTATCTGGGGCTGATAACCAAGACAGTGCATTGCCGGAATAACGAACCCAGGCAATGTAGCTATGAGCTGGTAAAGTATATAGAGAAAAATTATGGTCACCCCAGAGTAGCTATGGTTGGCTTCCAGCCCAGGATGGTTGAGGCATTAGCCAGCAGGTTTGAGCTAAAGGTAACTGATATGGATGAGGCTAATATAGGCGCTGAAAAATTCGGGGTGGTAATTCATAGCCCGGAGAGGACACAGGAACACCTTGAATGGGGTGATATAGCCCTGGTAACCGGCACTACCATAGTAAATAATACTATTGACCAGATTAGACTATCTAAACCGGTCCTCTATTATGGTATTACCATATCCGGGGTAGCCAAACTTCTAAGCTTAAACCATTGGTGTTACCTGGGACATTAGGAAGTGAGTATGAAATTAGCTGAATCGGTAGTTCTAATCAAGGGTGGTGGGGAGGTGGCCAGTGGGGTAGCTCACAGGTTGTTTCGTGCCCATTGTAAGGTTTGCCTGACTGAGGCGCCCTATCCTGAGGCAGTTAGCCGGGGAGTTACTTTTTGCGAAGCTATATATGATGGCGAAAAAGAGATTGAAGGGGTGGTAGCCAAGCTGGTCAAATCTGCCGATGAGATACCCAGGGTGTGGGAGGAAAACAAGTTGCCTATCATAGTTGACCCGGAAGCTACAATTAAGAATATCCTCCATCCTGATATATTAATTGATGCTATAATGGCCAAAAGAAACTTAGGAACGGGGCTTAGCGATGCCCCCTTAGTTATCGGGCTGGGTCCTGGCTTCCAAGCCAGCAAAGATGTTCACTTTGTGGTGGAGACCAACAATAGTGAGAGTCTGGGTAGAGTAATCTTTGACGGAGAAGCAGAGAAAGATACCGGGGAGCCTATTGCCATTGGTGGTTTGACTTCTGAGAGGGTGATACATTCACCGGAAGCTGGCTTATTTCTGGCTAGTAAAGAAATAGGAGACTTCGTTACCACCGGTGAAGTGATTGCCTCAGTGGGAAGGCAAGCGGTTAAAGCACCGATTGGTGGCGTGGTTAGAGCCCTGCTCAGAAGTGGGCTGCAGGTAGCCGAAGGAATCAAGCTGGGTGAAATAGACCCGGTGGCAGATAAAGAAACCTGTTACCGTATTAGAGCTAGAGTGCGAGCAATAGCCGGGGGAGTTTTGGAGGCAATACTAATACGGTTTAATGCCTAGTTATGACGCTCAAGGAAGCTTTAGATATTAAACCTGGTGAAGTAATAAGCCTGGTTGGTGGCGGGGGCAAAACGACCCTTATGTTTGCCTTAGCCAGTGAATTAGCTTCAAGTGGTAGTTGCCTCATTACTACTACCACCACCAAGATTCTTGAGCCATTACCCTCTCAAACCCCGCTTCTTCTTCTGGAAACAGATGACGAAGAGATGATAAGACTGCTTCTCCAGAATGTGGATAAGTACCGGCATATTACTCTAGCTAGTGAAAGGTTAGCTTCGGGGAAGTTGAACGGAATTAGCCCGGAGTTGGTGGTCAAGTTAGCTCGACTGAATCAGGTGTCTTACATTATCATGGAAGCGGATGGGGCAGCTCGCAAGTCTTTGAAGGCACCAAATCCCACCGAACCGGTAATCCCGTATAATACCTCTCTGGTCATACCAGTAGTGGGCATTGATGCCCTGGGCTGTCGTCTGACCGAAGAAGAGGTCTTCAGACCTGAAATCGTCTCCAAATTGCTTGGCTTACCACTAGGTGCAGTTATCTCAGCAGAGGCTATTGCCTTTCTAATAACTCACCACCAGGGTATAATTAAGGGGAGTCCCAGCCGGGCCAGGATTATCCCCTTCATCAATAAAATGGACCTGAACAAAGGTTTATCCAAGGGGAGAGATTTGGCTGGTAAGATTCTGGCAGTGGGGCATCCTCAGATTGAGCAGGTTGTATTAGGGCAAGCTGAATCAGTAGAGCCAGTAAAGGAGGTTATTTCAAGGGAGGTCAGATGACAGACATCTACCAGGAAATAGTCAGGATTAGAGCTGAGGGAGAAGAGGCAGCACTGGTGACCATAGTCTCAGCTACTGGCTCAACACCCAGAGAAGAGGGAACCAAGATGCTGGTCAGGGCTGATGGGAGTCTGGTTGGCTCAATAGGTGGCGGCAGTCTGGAGGCTCAACTATGTGACCGGGCAATTGAGGTCATAAAAAAAGGCAAGCCACAACGGCTCCATATCAGCCTAACGGCTAAGGAAGGTGAAGAGCCGGGAATGATTTGTGGTGGTGATGTAGAGGCCTTTATTGAGCCAATTCTGTCAGCGCCAGCCTTGTATATTTTTGGTGGCGGACATATCTCACTGGCAATAGCTAAAATCGGGAAGCTAATAGGCTGCAAAATAGCAGTAATTGATGACCGGGCTGAATTCGCCAACCCTCAGAGATTCCCTGAGGCAGAACTAATTCTGGCTAAAGACTTTGAAAAAGCATTCTCTGAACTACCAATAGATAAATCAGATTATATAGTCATCGTTACCCGGAATCATCAGTATGACGAGCTGGTGCTAGATTGGGCTTTAGGGATCCAGGCTAAATACATTGGCATGATAGGCAGCAAAACTAAAAATGAGACTATATTTTCTCACCTGCGGGCTAAAGGAATAGCGCAAGAGCAGCTGGATAAGGTCAATGCCCCTATTGGTCTGGAAATATATGCCCAGACCCCGGAAGAAATAGCGGTTAGCATCTTGGCTGAGATAATAAAAGTCAGAAGGTCTCCCCCCTGATAACTGGTAAAACAGGAATAAACTATTAATATATTACTTTAGGCAAATCAGTGCCCAAGCTGAAAGGAGTATTGGTGATATGACAACAAACCAGGTAATAAAGAGCACCTGTGGTCTGTGCCAAATAGGCTGTGGCGTATTGGTACATGTGGATAATGGCACGGTTGTCAAAGTGGAGGGAGACCCTGAGAGCCCGTTAAATAAGGGGATATTATGCTCCAAAGGTCTGGCATCGCTGGAGTACCTTTACCATCCTGACCGCTTAAGGCACCCGTTAAAGCGGGTAGGGGAGAGAGGGGAGGCTAAATGGCAGCAGATTTCATGGGATGAAGCCACAGACACAATAGCTGGGGAATTAGCTCAGGCAAGGGATAGCTATGGAGCTGAGTCTGTAGCCTTCATAACTGGAGCGGCCAAAGCGGGGTCGGGCTATCCCAGAAGGTTTGCCAATGCCTTTGGCACGCCAAATGTTGGTGGGATGGGGCACGTTTGTATGGTGCCCAGACAGAATGCCTCCAGAATTACCTATGGATTCTATGCGGTTCCAGATTATGAATATCCGCCAGCCTGCATTGTGGTCTGGGGTAAGAACATGGCTGCGACGCTGCACCATGCTCACCAGAAGACTATTCAAGCTATTGAAAGAGGGGCTAAGCTCATGGTCATAGACCCTGGGGAAATTGACCTGGTGACAAAGGCGGATTTATGGCTGAAATTGAGGCCGGGGTCGGATTTGGCACTAGCCCTGGGGATGATAAACGTAATAATAAATGAGAAGCTGTATGATAAGGCTTTTGTTGATAATTGGGCAGTTGGCTTTGACCGGCTTAAGCTCCACGTTCAGGACTATTCACCAGAGAAGGTTGAAGAGATAACCTGGGTGCCAGCAGAGATGGTTAAGGCAGCGGCTAGATTCTATGCGTTAAATAAACCAGCCTGCATTCAGTGGGGGAATGGCATTGACCAGGGGGTGAACAGTTTTCAAACGGCCCGGGCTATCTCAATCCTGAGAGCAATTACAGGCAATCTTGGCATACCCGGTGGAGAATCACAATGGTCATTACCACCACTGCTCAGTTGGAAGGAGTCAAGCCTATGGGATAGGATACCTGAAGATAAGAGGGAAAAGAGAGTTGGTGCCGAGTATAAAATGCTACCAATCGAGAAACGGGTACTCCCCCAGAGGCTAATAAAGGCCATTCTGGAGGAAAAACCTTATCCTATTCATGCCGCCTTCATTCAAGGAGCCAACCCACTTTTGAGCTACAGTAATACTCAAGAGGTATTCAGAGCGCTTAAGAAGCTGGACTTTCTGGTAGTGGCTGATATGTTTATGACACCAACAGCGGCATTGGCTGACATTGTATTACCAGTGGCTACTTATCTTGAGTTTGATAGTATTGTGACACCACCCTATTCCCACGCAGTGATTCTTGTTCAGCAGAAAGTTACTAGAGTAGGTGAATGCCGGTCAGACTATGAAATATTATGTGCGCTGGCAGAGAAGCTGAGTCTCGGAGAATATTTCTGGGATACTGAAGAAGAGTGCTTGGATGCCACTTTGAAACCGGCTGGTTTAACATTTCAGGAATTGAAAAAAGTAGGGGTCATTTTTGGCACCAAGCACTACAGAAAATATGAAGCAGATGGCTTTGCCACACCTTCAGGCAAGGTTGAAATATATTCAAGCCAGCTTAAAGAGTGGGGATTTGACCCACTACCTACATATTATGAACCACCTGAGTCACCATATAGTGCCCCTGAATTAGCTAGAGAATACCCTTTGCTATTTACTACCTGGACATCAGAACCCTACCGCCACTCTGGTGGCAGGCAGATCGCTACCTTGCGCGCTCTTCATCCTGAGCCGGTTGTTTGGATTAACACTGAAACAGCCACCAAGCTGGGAATAAGAGATGGCGATTGGGTATATATTGAAACCAAGCGGGGCAAAATAAGACAGAAAGCTGCCTTAACCACTGGCATTGACCCAAGGGTGGTTGTAGCTGATTACGACTGGTGGTTTCCTGAGAAAGGAGCTTCAGAACTATATGGTTGGGCAGAATCAAACATTAATATCCTGACCGATGATAAACCACCCTATAACCGCGAGATGGGCTCAACTAACCTGAGGGGCGTACTTTGCAAAATCTATAAGGCTTCTTAATGTAAACCCTGGGTCGGCCTTTGCTTAACATTCCGATGAAATGTTATTCGCCAGTGCACTACAGCCAATCATTTTTCACGCTCTCTAGCGAAGCGCTTTGACAATTTGGTGAGCTTGTCGTCACTGAGCCATTGGAGCTACAATGGCTTAAAGGTTGAAGAGAGCTCTTATCTCGTTACAGCGCTTACGGCAGGAGTTCTATGGCATGCCCCAACTGCCAGGAGAAAGTCAACCGAAAAGTATAGCCAGGCACTTTGAGATGGCTGAAGGTCGCATCAGGGAAGCTCTACTTTATAAGTCTCTCGAGGACAAGGTACAGTGCTGTACCTGCGAAAGGCGTTGCCTCATTCCTGAAGGGGAGACGGGCTTCTGTGCCACTAGAAAGAATATCGGCGGGCAGCTTTATACCCTTGAGTACGGTGATATCTCCTCCATCAGTGCCAACCCTATCGAAAAGAAACCCTTCTTTCACTTCTACCCGGGAACAAAAGCCCTGACTATCGGCAGCTGGTCATGCAACTTTACCTGTCCCTGGTGCCAGAACTATGATATAAGTAAATCACCTCAAAGCATAGGCCAGGGCCAGTATATAAGCCCGGTGGCATTTATTGAGCTTGTCAGGAGATACCGCTGCCAGGGTACCAGCGTCTCCTTGAATGAACCAACCCTGCTCCTTGAGTATTCTCTTGACATCTTTGACCTGGCCAGGGATGAAGGCTATTACAACACTTATGTTACCAATGGCTACATGACAGTGCCTGCCCTGGATATGCTGGTAGCTCATGGCCTGGACGCAATGAATATTGATATAAAGGGTGAGGCTGAAGTAGTCAGAAGGTTCTGCACTGCCGACGTAAACGTAGTCTGGAGGAACGCTGCCCTAAATAATCTTGGTAGCGGGGGTTGGATTCAAACCAATGACCTTCGGGTTACTAGCCCGAAGATTTAACCTCTTGAACCTAAGTCAGGGTGTTGAACATACCAAAAGCAGACAAGGATAGATTAGCTCATCAAAGTTCCCATAATAATCGCACGTCTACATATTCTATATTTTATAGCTACAGCATTCAGTTATGGGATGAGGAGAGGGGGGGGGTGAAACAAGGTGCCGGGAAACAAAGTGAGAATGCAATTAGTGAGTTGCCAATAAGTTGATGAGGTTTAACCCTTAACCAGGCTACTTTTTGAGATAATCCTTCACCCTGACCAGTAACTCTCCAGGACCGGCTGCTTTATCAATATAATCCTCAACCTCAAGGGTAAACCCACGACTGACGGGAATGGCACTTCCCCCGCGCTTGGCAGCAAAAGCAGTCAACATTAGGGTTGGGATTTTGCTAAGCTGGGGGTCTTTCTTAAGCTGCTCAGCAGCAGTAAAGCCATCTTTTACCGGCATTATTATGTCCAGGAGGATTAAATCGGGGCTTTCCTCCTTCGCCTTTCGTAATCCCTCATCCCCCTCGTAAGCCACGATTACTTCATAGGAATTACCTTCCAAGATGGTCTTTGTTGCTTCAACAAAATCAACATCATCATCAACAAGCAAGATTTTGGCTTTCTTTTCCACGCATATGCCTCCTTGGGTAGCAAAACTCCCAGTTAATCAGACTTTCTTCTTCTTTTTGAGAAGCTTTCCTATTCTCTGTAATAAGACGTCAGGGGAGACAGGCTTCTCAACATAATCATCCACATCAAGCTCAAGACCCGTTTCCAGCTCATAGCGACGTCGGCTGGCTTCCTCCCTCACTGAGGTTAGAATCAAGATGGGTATAGCCCTGTACTTCGACCACCTTGGGTCTTGTAGTTCTTTGCATACGGCAAACCCGTCCATCTTGGGCATTAACAGGTCAAGAATCATCAAGTCTGGCTTTTCCGCCTTAAGGTTAGCCAAACCCTCCACCCCATCCTGAGCAGTAACTACCTGGTATTCTTGGGAAGCAAGAATCAAGCTCAATGCCTCTAAGATATCAGGGTCATCATCAACTATCAGTATCTTCTCACGCATATTTCCCTCCTCTGGAATTATAATACAGGTCTAGGCAATAATCCAGCCTTTTCCACAATTTCGGCAACAATATCCTCCCAGCCTATCGCCATAATATGTATGCCATGAACCCCGGTTATCTCTTTAAGTTGCTCGATAATCTCGAGAACTATTCTGGCTCCCTCCTCCTTAGCACTGGCAGCCTCCTCCATCCTGGTGACTATCTCATCAGGGACACTTACCCCAGAAACATAGTCTCTCATATAGCGAGCCATACCTGCCGACCTGATAGGTATCACCCCTGCCAGAATATGCACCTGCTTGTCTAGGCCTTGGTCGGTAACCATCTCCATCCATTTAGCAAACTTGGCAACGTCATAGACTGCCTGAGTTTGAATAAAGTCAGCTCCAGCTTTAACCTTCTTGGCCAGTCTAGCCACCCGAAATTCAAAGGGGTCAGCGTAGGGATTGGCAGCAGCTCCAATGAATAGGGGCACTTCCCCTGAGATGTCTTCACCGCAGAGGAATTTCTTCTCATCGCGCATGTTTTTCAGGGTTTGAATCAACTGCATGGAGTCAATACCAAAAACATTCTTGGCACTGGGATGGTTACCAAACTGCTGGTGGTCACCGGAGAGGCAAAGGATGTTACCGACGCCTAAAGCCACTGCCCCCAGTACATCGCTCTGGATAGCAATTCTATTTCGGTCACGGCATACAATCTGCATAACCGGGTCAACACCCAGCTGCTTCAAAAGTGCGCAACCAGCCAGGCTGCACATGCGGACAATAGCAGTCTGATTATCAGTTATATTAACCGCATCGCAACAGTGACGAAGCAGCTCACCCTTCCTCCGTACCACTGCGGCACTGGTCCCCTTAGGCGGACCTGCCTCAGCGGTGACAGCAAACATGCCGCCTTCCAAGACTTTCTCTAGATTCGTTCCTGCTTTCATCGCCGTTGCCTCCTAGGTTTCACACTCTTAGATGGTTTCACATTTCTGGGCAGAGTAAAGGTAAATTTGCTTCCGGTATTGGTTTCGGGACAAGGACTCTCAACCCATATCCTGCCCCCATGAGTTTCCACAAGTCCCTTGACTATGGACAGTCCCAAACCAGTTCCTTTGGTTTGTACATTGCTGGCCCGAAAGAATTCCTCAAAGACCCGGGGTAGGTCCTCGGCTGGGATGCCAATCCCGGTGTCCATAATCTCAATTTTTATGTCGTTGTCTTCCTCTGTTACCCTAATAGTTACCGTGCCCTCGGGCGAATAGTCAGTAGCATTAGTCAGCAGTTCGGTTATCACCCGTTGGAGGCGGGGGGGTGAACCATAAATTTTGGGGAGTCTCCGAGGTAGTTCTGCTTTCAGCTTTACCCCCTTTTGCTTTACTAGGTTACTCAAGTCATCGAGTGAACGTTTAATCACTTGGCGTAAAGAGACCTCAGCCATCTCGTCAACAATTGTCTTCGTCCCAGCTTTGATGCGGGGAATATCTAAAAGGTCGCTAATTAAATCCAAGAGCTCCTTAATCCTCTGACTACTCCTTTCCAGCATGTTTCTTTGCTTGTCAGTGAGTTTCCCCGAATACCCACCTAACATAACCCAGAAGAAACCTTGAATAGCAGTAAGAGGGGCTTTCAGGTCATGAGCCGCTATACCAAGAAAGCGAAGAAAGCGGTTTCTTTCCTCTTCCAGTTTGGCTATTTCATTAGAGGCCTGTTCCAGTTGCCCTGTTTTCTCCTCTAGCAGGTTCTCACGCAATTCAACCACCTGTCGCTGCCTCCTTCTCAACTCCGCTGACACCGAAGTGGCCATGTAGGTGCTAATGTAAAAGGCGGAAGCCAAGACAATAAGGATAGCCAGAATGTAGCTTACTTCCTGATATAAATCAGGGGGGGCAAATCCTTCAAGATTAACATGAGGTATTGCCCCGGCATATTCCAAACCTACCAGCAGTACAACCATCAGTAGCGCCGTGGTGGCTAATGAATACACTGCCTTAGGGCTAAGTGCGATGCTAGCTCCAATGATGTGAAGCACAAGGTAAAAGATAAAAGGGTTTTCTATCCCGCCGGCAAAGTGAAGGAGAACCATCAGGGTTACCAAGTCGAGGATGATGTGAATGCTGCCATAGAATCTTATTTTATTAATGATAGAGCCAGCTCTTTCCGCTTTTAGGCTTCGGGCTTGGCGTAATAGCACTAGGTTGTACGCCGTCATAAAGACGCAGACGAGATATAGCGGGAGGGTAGGAAAGCTAATATGAAATACCCTGGTGGCCACCAGGGTAGCGATGATTACCCCGAGGATGGCAGTCCACCTGGTGATAATCAGTACCCTGAGCCATATCATCAGGGCTCCTTCCTGAGGAGTGTGTTTGGATATACTTTGCTCAGTGGAAAGCCTCTTATTTGAGCTCATCACTTTTCCTTTGCTTCCTGGATTGTAATCTGGCGAGGTCCACCTGAACGGCTAGTGCTCCAGTCTCTAGGGGGCTCAATTTCCTTTAACTTGCCTAACTGACCGAGGGCAGTTAGACGGTCAATTATCATTTGCCAGGCACAGGGAATATCTGGTGATACTTCGCATTTCCCATCTACTGACCCACCACAGGGCCCATTCAGCAAGCTCTTAGCACACCTAACCAGAGGACATATGCCCGCTGTCTGCGCCAGGGCACAACTGCCGCACTGCATACAAACCTCGGTGAAATAACCGGGACTTTCTTCTCTACCAATAAATAAGGTGTTCAATGCGGGATAAACCGCCTTATCAGCATAGAGACTAAGTGTTTGAACCCCGAAGGCACAGGTCAGCGCCAGAATGCAATCAGCCGCCTCAACATCCGTGGCGCTCTCTTCCAGGGCATACTTGGTAAGTTCGTCACAAGCAGTGGGGATAACCATCCATCCGGTAACCTTCTTGCCAACTGCCTCAAGCTTATCTTTCATTTCCAGAACTTCAGATTTCCCTCCGGTCTGGCACAGGGTAGCACAAGTGCCACAACCAATGAGGTACACCTTTCCCACCCCATTAAGAATTCCCAGAATCTCTTCCCACGGCTTCTGCTTAGAAATTGTTTTCATAGCATTACTCCAGCTTAATTCTTGCCAAACCGACTCTCATAGGCGCTTCTAAAGTGCTGTAAACTATCAATTACTGGGTTGGGAGCCGCTTGACCTAGACCACACATTGAGGAAAGCATCATAGCGCTAGACAACGCCTCCAACAGCTCAATGTCCTGCTCTTGTCCCTCTCCCCGGGAGAACCTCCCCAGGATTTCAACCATGGCTTCAGTGCCCTGACGGCACGGAACACACTTACCACAACTCTCCTCGGCAAGAAACTCCATAGTCCTATGGATAATGTCTATCATATCCCTTGTTTCATCAAATACAGTTATGGCTCCGGCACCTAGCATAGTCTCAAAAGAAAGTGGGCTGTCTATCATCTCATAGGGTATGATTCTCCCTGTAGCACCCCCTACCTGAATCATCTTAACCCTTTCTGCTAAGGCTAAATCCTCGACTAACTCCCTCAGCCGACTCCCCAAGGTTAATTCATAGACACCCGGTTTCCTCACATCCCCACTCACCGAGAAGACCTTGGTACCTTTACTCTGTTCTGTTCCTAATTGGCTAAACCACTGGGCTCCATTAAGTATTATCTGGGGTATATTCATCAGCGTTTCCACATTATTGATGATAGTCGGTTTTTCCCATAGCCCCTTAGTTGGTGGAAAGGGAGGTCGGTAACGGGCCTCTCCGCGCTTACCCTCAATTGAATCCATCAGTGCTGACTCCTCACCACAGATATAGGCACCCGCCCCTTCACGGATGCCAACATCAAAATGCTCTAAAAACCCTCTCTCCCTTATCTGGCTGATGGCATTTTTCAATAAATCAAGGAGATAGTGGTATTCGGCACGCAGATAGATGTAGCCTTTCTTTGCCCCAATGGCGTAGCCGGCAATAGCCATCCCTTCAATAAGGGTGAAGGGGTCTGATTCCAGAATATATCTATCCTTAAAGGTTCCTATCTCTCCCTCATCGGCATTGCAGATAACATATTTCTCATCCCCTGGGGCTTTTCTGGCCAACTCCCACTTCAAGCCACAGGGAAAGCCAGCCCCTCCCCGTCCCCGCAGCCCCGATGCCTTCACTTCCTCTATTATCTCTTCTGGGGTCATCTCACTCAGAGCTTTTTTCAAAGCCTTAAAACCATCCCTCTCCAGGTAGGTAGTTATCTGCCCGGGGTCAATGACCCCGCAATTTCTTAACACAATTCGCTTCTCGGGCACTTGGCCGCCTCCCTTGCCAGACACGACTGGCACCCTACTTGTATCCTGCCAGAATCTCTGATATTTTCCCTGGGTCTAAATCACCGTAAACATCGTGATTAATCATCATTGCCGGAGCTTTATCGCAAACACCGATACAATTGGTTAATTCAAAGGAGAACCTGCTATCAGGCGTGGTCTCGCCAGGTTTAATCCTCAGCTCTTTTTTCAGACTTTCAATTATGAGTTGAGAGCTCTTGAGAAAGCAAGGCACGCTTTTGCAAACCCTGATTACATTCTTGCCCTGTGGTTTAGCAGATAGAAACGAGTAAAAGGTAGCAACACCATACACCTCACTTACCGATAGGCCAAGCGATTTAGCTATCTCAACCAGGAGCTCCCCCGAAAGATAGCCAAATTTACTTTGCACCTCTATTAGCAGTTCCAGCAGCTCTTGCCGGTCTCCACCCCGGATAGAGATTTCCTCCTGAATTTTGCTCATGTTCTCCTTTGATTGGTAATTAGATGGTCAGCCTTTTATGATTAAAGGTTTCCCTGTCTTTTCTTCTCTCCGCTCGGCTACCTTACTCAACGCCCCGGTGGGACAAAGAGAAATACAGACGTCACAATCTCGGCAAACATCCGTATCTAATGGTTCATCAAGTTCGACCACAACTTTAGAGTCAAAACCCCGATAGGCTATGCCAAAGACGTTCTGCTTGGCTATTTCACGACAACCCCTCACGCATCGCCGACATAGGATGCACTTTGATAAATCACGGACAACGTATGGGCTGACATCCTCTATGGGATAATAGTGCTTTCTTAGCCTAAATCGAGGGAGTCCGATTTCCAGGTCGGCGGCAATCTTACGCAACTCACAGACATTAGCTTTGTCACACACCAAGCAGGCGTCAGGGTGACTGGCAAGCAAAAGTTCCACGATTGCCTTGCGAGTTTCTATAACCTTGGGAGAATGAGTATGGATAACCATACTCGGGGTGATTGGAGTATGGCATGAGGCAACCAGCGTCCTTGTCCCTTCCACCTCAACAACACAAAGGCGACAGGCTCCCAGTGGGGCTAAGTTTTGGTGGTAACACAGGGTGGGAATATCTATACCATTCTCAGAGGCGACCTCAAAGATGGTCATCCCATCACGACCACTCACTTGGCAATCGTCTATAGTTATGGTTAACTCGTCCATCTTCCTTGCCAAGTCCTACGGTATTCAACGGAGGGTACTAAACCAGCGTACCCTCCATTTGAGCCACAATTTGCTCATTGGTGAAGTGCCTAAGGCTTATTATAGTATCACTTCCAAGGCCGATGTTCAAGCTAAATCAGTACACCAGCCATTCATCAAAGCTTACGATTGCCGCCTGCTCAATCTTCTGTATCCCTGCAGTATAGTAGCAGATTTGATCCCACACAGGGGTTTATTCTCCATTAGCTACAGGTTGCACAAAATGGCTTTTGGTTACATTGTAATAGAATAGAAAGTAGCTCTAGCTGGGGCAGAATATTAACTGCCCGCAGGGGAGCTTATCTTTATTTTGGAGCTCCCACCTCTGGGGAACATGCCCATCCTTATTCTAAACTGCTTCGGCCAAGCTAATCCTCAATAGAAAGCTTATCGAATAGAAGAGGGCGAAGTAGGTCAGCGAGCGAGTCAACATCACCCCGAAATCCTTCCGAAGAGGCCTGAAATTCATACTTTGTGCTCACTGTGTTTATTCTGATTCCTCTGAAGGTCAACAATTTCCCCCCTCTATATAGCTCGAGCTTGTCAATCTTCTCATAAGGTATTACAAAGTTCTTCTTATTTTCTCCTAGAATTTTATCAGGGGATAGCCCGCCAAGTCTTTCTCTTCTCCCAGCCTCCGCCATTTGATCCGCAATGCCCACGCCGATGAAACCTCCTAGTTCCCGGAGTTTACCACAGGATAAGGCCGTTACACTCAAAGGCAACAATTCAAGCTTTTGTTACCCTGGCACATCCCAGTTTCAATATGAAATTACACTTCTTCACTAAACTGAACGCCAGATTGGATTACTTCCTCAATCTGTTCATACACCAGCTCCGATGGCGTTTTTCCTATTCTCTTAGCTTCCTCCAGAAGCTGTCTGAGGTTGGGGCCACATATTCGTTCAACTCTGGGCTTTATCATTTCAAAAGATGCTTTTTCTTGGAACGTCCACTCTGCCCAGGCTTTGATACAGCCACCCGGGTTGTGCACCCAATCAACGATGAAAAGAATGCCGGCATCAGCGACCTTCCTGGCCAACTCTAGCTCATCCTCTTTGCTGGCAGCCTCAAGCTGGTTATTAGCTGAGCCCATTATAATCTTGAACTTGAACTGAGGTAGTCTATCCTCGGTTATTATGGCCCCCATGGCGCAGGGTGCAAATATCTCAGCGTCAACAGTATATATAGCATCCGGCTCAACATACTCAACGAGCTCTGTTCCCCATTTCTGCTGCAGTTTCTGAACTTTGGATAGGTCTAAATCAGTGACAATAAGCTTGGCGCCACCACCTAGCAGACGCTCAGCTAATGGGAAACCAACCGCCCCCAGTCCCTGAACGGCTACCCTTCTATCTGTTATATCTCGGCTACCGTAGATGAAATCACAAGCCTCCTGTATAGCTACGTACTCACCATAGGCAGTAATTTGTCCCGATGTACCCAGAGCAGGGGTCGGTCGGCCATCGGTGTAATTCACGGTGAATCTATCCCGGATAACGGCAGCCATCTCAAACCCAAGATTCATGTCGGGTCCAGTGGTTGACCGGCTTCTATCAGTTACATAGGCGATAAAGCCCAAGGTTTCAAGGTCATCTGCCTTTACCGGGGCGCACTGCAGTAGTATCTTAGAACCACCAAAGGGTATTTGAGATATAGCATTTTTATAAGCCATGGCTCGGGAGATATTCAGACCATCTACTATGACATCTATCTCAGGCTCATCAAGTTCATGCCGACGGGTGGCTCCGTTCCGTATCGAATGTCGTCTGTTTTGTATACCCAAAGTATTGGCGTGTTTACAGTACATTACTCTTATATTCTTCCTGCGGTTGTAATAGAACTCAATGCCATGGTGCTTACCTTTCCTGATACGCTGCTCAATATACGAGAGGTAGTCTGTCAGACCCAGCTTGTCAAAGACAGTGCGCAGGACAGTTGTACCCACCGCCTTATAGTCATCAGTTAGAATATCCTCATAGGTAAAATCAACCATATATCTATCCCAAGGTATATCATCATTCCATTCCTTCATCCCTCTCATCAAAAATTTGTCTTCCTTTTTATTGTAGAAAATTTCCAGTGTGGTTAAGTCTTCCTTTTCCATGAGACTAAATATTCCATTGTTGGTCATCACCTTTACTCCTTTCCGATTATTTAATCCTGGAGGGCACTCTGGCACCCATACTTTTTAAGAAACTAAACCTCCCAAGTGTTCCAGTCATTTAGAAACTCGTTCAGGGTATCACTGACAAGGTAGTCCCTTTCCCTTAGCCCCCTTACCAGTTTATCCTTTATTAATTTAATCCGCTGCCTCAAGCTCGGGAGTCCACCATTTGATTATATATTTTGCCTCACCATTGCGCAATTGTCCATCTTTTTACCTAATTATTTATAAGCCTTAGCTCTTTCCTATTCTGAACAGCTTAGTGCCACATGTGGAACATATCCCCTGAGTCGCCGGCTTGCCATTCTTCATAGCATTATTACCTTAGTATCTTTCATTTCTCTTTTGGCACAGCACTTCACGCAGTATGCTTGCATTAGTTTACCTCCTTTCTGTGTGAAGAGCAAACTATCCAACGTTGTAATATCATAACCCCCACTACCAAGGAAAGTAAGAGGCACAGATTTTGGTCTGTAGCTTTTTCCTTTATGCCCTTAGCAGTTTCATATTTGAAGAGTTTCTTATGGGCCAGCGCCACTTTCATCGCTAAAGTTGTTGTTACATCCTGTACGAGACCAGGTCCATCTCTAATTTGAGGTATTGACAATAAATATGAATAGAAACTACATTAAGAGTAAGATAATGTAGATATTCGTTTCGAATGGAGGACGACATGCAATACGGATATGAAATAAATGATTTGGCTAAGGAAGAATCTTGGCGCATGTTCCGAATAATAGGAGAGTTAGTGGAAGGCTTCGATAAGCTGTCAGGCATAGAACCGGCAGTAACTATATACGGTTCCGCTCGGCTTAAGGCAGATGATAAGCTATATGCTCAGACCGAAGAAATAGCCCGTCGGCTTGGGCAGATGGGCTTCTCAATCATAACAGGGGGTGGACCTGGGGTTATGGAGGCAGCCAACAAGGGGGCATTCCAAGCCGGGGTTGCATCAGTGGGTCTAAATATTGAGTTGCCAGAGGAACAAACTAGCAATGAATACACCACGAAGTCAATAACGTTCCATCATTTCTTTGTTCGCAAAGTCATGCTGGTGAAGTATGCCACTGCATTTATCATAATTCCTGGTGGCCTAGGCACACTTGATGAGCTAACTGAGGTGCTAACCCTGATGCAAACTTATAAGATAAGACCATTCCCAGTAGTATTGTTCAATAGCCAATACTGGCAGGGATTCCTGGACTGGCTGCGCAGTACCGTATTAGCTAGAGAGTTTATCTCTGAAGAAAACCTGGCTCTACTAAGACTTTGCGATGAACCTGATGAGGTAATTGAGACTGTCCACAGGTGGCACGTAAAACACGAGGTTATCGCTAGGAAGGCCCTGTCTAATTGACTGTAAAACTAGCTCTTCATTGCACAGAGCACCCCATAAATGATTCTAAAGAACCCCCTTAATACTTGTGTAAGAATTGTTAAGTCATACACGAAAACAGTAGGGGAGACTTCTTTCTGGAGAGGGGTTTGACCCCCTCCAGAACTCCCTTTGCTCCATTAGTTAAATCATTCAGACTAGCTTAAAGTTGTGCCAGCACGGCGTCGCCGAGATAGAAGGGCCAGACGACGATGCCCAAGATAATCTTCCACCAGACCAGGTTGGCAAAGCCGATGGTGAACAGCCAGCCCATGCACCAGATGGTTCCACCCAGTGCACCCCCCATACCCTTGTTCATAGTTTCGCCTCCTTTACCACTTCATTAAATTGATATTTCCCATTTCAACTAATATGTAGCATACTACGTTTCTGCTTGATAGTTGTCAAATGTCACTATGAGAGTAGCAAATGGTGTAACGCAGGAATGAGTCGCTTCTTCTCAAAGAAAAGTTCGGAATGCTTCCAATGTGGGCCACCAAGATTCTTCTGGCTCGCCGACACGGGCTTTTTCTTTGCCTCCCAGCTTGCAGCCAGCGGTATCAGCTCCAGTCCAGATACCCCTTACCAGCCAACGCTAATTGGAATGCCCGAAACACGGTGGCAACAGCACCCTTCTTGACCTCCTTGTTGCTAATAACCTATAATTTCAAGACAGTAATGTTAGAACAGCTTGAAGAACTAAAATCACAAGCTCTGCAAGAATTAGGGGCTATTAAAGATAGTCAGCAGTTAGAATCCTGGCGGGTTCGTTATCTGGGTAGGAAGAGCCAGCTAACCAAGGCCCTACGCAGCTTAGCCACACTGCCTCTGGAGGAAAGAAAAGCTGTTGGTGCCTATGCTAACCGGATTAGAGCCGATTTCGAGAGCGGTTTAGGGCAAAGAAGGCAGGCTCTGGAGTCGGTGCGGCTAGCGGCACAGGTTAAAAGTGAAGGAATCGATATTACCCTACCCGGCCACCCCCTGCCGGTAGGTCACCTGCATCCTATCACGCAAACGCTTTATGAGGTATGCGACATATTTGTCTCCATGGGCTTTCAGGTAGTGGAGAAACCCGAGGTAGAGTGGGACTACTATTGTTTTGAGGGATTGAACATTCCTAAGGAACACCCGGCCCGTGACAACTTTGCCACCCTCTGGGTTGATTTTCAGACCGAAAATGGTGAAAGACCTATGCTTCTCCGCCCTCATACCACTTCTGGTGACCTCAGAATTATGGAGGGGATGCCACTCCCGGTGCGAGCAGTTAATGCCGGCAAGTGCTACCGCTATGAGGCTGGTGATGCCACCCATAGCTCTATGTTTTATCAAATTGATGGACTGGCTGTAGATAAGGGTATTACTATGGCTGACCTGAAGGGAACCCTTTATGAATTTGCCCGTCGTTTCTTTGGTGAGGATAGGAAGGTGCGCTTCCGTTGTGACTACTTCCCTTTTGTGGAGCCCGGTGTTGAGATGGCGATAGAGTGCCTGGCCTGCGGTGGTGCTGGCTGCCGCTTATGTGGTAACAGTGGCTGGATTGAAATACTGGGGGCAGGGATGACTCATCCTGAGGTTCTCCGGCGTGGTGGTGCTGACCCTGAGGTTTATACCAGTTTTGCCTTTGGGATGGGTATTGACCGTCTGCCGATGCTTCGCTCTGGCATTGATGATATTAGACTATTCTACGGTAGCGACCTTAGATTCTTAAGGCAGTTCTGAAGATGAAAGCTTCACTTAAGTGGCTCCAGGATTATGTAGATATTAACCTGCCCCCGGCTGATTTGGCTAATCGGCTGACAATGGCTGGCCTTGAGGTCAATGGGATGCAGGTTATTGGTGATAGTTGGGAAGGTATCGTTGTCGGCCAGATAGTTGCCGTTAATCCTCACCCCAATGCCGACCGCCTTACACTGCCCACTGTAGATTTGGGGACTGAACAGCAGACTGTGGTCTGTGGGGCACCCAACCTCAGCATTGGTGATAAGGTGGCTTTTGCCTATACCGGCGCCCAGCTCATAGATGGGCACAGTGGTGAGGTAGTTCGCCTGAAATCAGCCAAGATTCGTGGTGTTGTCTCCAGTGGCATGGTCTGCTCTGAAAAAGAGCTGGGCATCTCTGATAGCCATGAGAGCATCATGGTCTTGCCTGCTGAAGCCCCTCTAGGCACTCCGCTAGCTGATTATCTCGGTGATACTATTTTTGACCTGGAGGTAACGCCTAATCGTCCCGATTGCCTCTCAATAATTGGTCTGGCCAGAGAGATTGCCGCTCTGACCGGGCAAGATTTACATCTACCTGAGGTTAGGTATGAGGAAGCATCAACCCCCATAGACCAGCGAGTCTCAGTAGAAATTGCTGCTCCTGAGTTGTGTCCCAGGTATTGTGCTAGTCTAATCTCCGGGGTGAAGGTGGCTTCGTCACCAAGGTGGATGCAGCAAAGGTTACTGGCTTGCGGCATGCGTCCCATAAGCAACATCGTAGATGTTACCAACTATGTTATGCTGGAGTACGGGCAGCCACTCCACGCCTTTGACTATGACACAATCAGGGGCAAGAGAATCATTGTGCGCCGGGCTACCGATGGCGAAGCATTGGTTACTCTGGATGGAGTAGACCGGCTTCTCTCCCAGGATATGCTGGTTATCGCTGATGAAGAGAGGGCAGTGGGTCTGGCTGGGGTTATGGGGGGTGCTGACAGCGAAGTTACCCCTTCAACTACCTCAATACTGCTGGAAGCGGCCAGTTTTAACCCAGCGAATAATCGCCATACTAGCAGGACCCTGCGTCTGCCTAGCGAAGCTTCTTATCGGTATGAGCGGGGCATTTCTCCAGAGGTGACCATTCCCGCCCTGAAACGGGCTACTCAGTTGTTTGCTGAGTTGGCCAGTGGCGAGGTAGCCAGGGGTATTATTGATGTTTATCCCGGCAAGCGAGAACCGAAGCCCGTCTTAATATCCACCGGCGAAGTAAAGCGATACCTGGGGGTAGAATTTAGCCTTGACCAGATAGTAGCAGTGCTGGCTTCTTTGGGCTTTGACTGTAAGACAACTGCTTCCGCTTCAGAGGTTTTGGTTACTGCCCCTTACTGGCGTAGTGATATAAGTCAGGATGTTGACCTTATTGAGGAGGTAGCCCGGGTTATTGGCTACGACCAGATTCCGACCACTATGCTGAGTGAACCAATACCCAGGCACAGCCCGGAACCAATCATTAGCCTTAAGCAGAAAGCAGGGCATAGCCTTATCGGTTTTGGCTTCCAGGAGATAATCACCTCTTCATTGACCAATCTGGAAATGCTGGGCAAGCTATTACCTGAATCTCGTCCCCTTAAACCTGAACCCATTCGTCTGGCTAATCCAATGAGCCTTGAGCAGGAATACCTCCGTCCTAACCTGCGCGCTAACCTTCTGGCTGCTCTCTCGGCAAATCGGAGGCATGAAGAGGGCGGTATCAGGCTTTTTGAACTGGGCAGAGTATACCTACCCCAACCTAAAGACCTACCGGATGAGCCTGAGATGCTTTGTGGCGTGCTGAGTGGACCCAGATTGGAGGAATGGGGACAGGGTGGGGAGAAAGCACTGGATTTCTTTGATGCCAAGGGGGTGGTGGAAGGGTTACTGGCTCATTTGGGTGTAGAAGCCAGCTTTGAGGAACATGAAGACGAAACCTTGCACCCGGCTAAACAGGCAGCCATAGTTATTGCTGGTAACAGATTGGGTATTGTCGGAGAGCTACATCCTGGGGTCTCACAAGCCTTTGATATCCCGGAGACTGCCTGCCTGTTTGAGATTAACCTGACAGCACTTTTGCCCTTTACCACTGGTCATAAAATGTTCCAGCCAATATGGCGATTTCCTGCTGTTGCCAGGGATATAGCTCTGGTGGTTGATACTCAAATAACCCACCAGATGGTGATGAATGTTATTAAGAGCTTCTCCTTGGTGAGGGAGGCAATTATATTTGATGTTTATTCTGGTGGGCAGGTTCCGCCGGGGAAGAAGTCTCTTGCCTACCGGATTACCTTCCAATCCCCATCTCACACCCTGACTGATAAAGAGGTTAATAAAGTCCAGCAGCAACTTCTAAATAAGCTATCCAAGGAGCTGGAAGCCACTCTCCGCACCTGATATTGGCCTCTCATCGTTTATCAGGAGTTAATTAAAATTGCCCTTTGCCTGCGGAATTGCCCTAAAAACTTGACAGACAGCTTTTTTTAGTTTATACTGAAATATCAGAAAAGTCAGAGAGCCTCCAAACTGATATTATTGAGTAGGGTGATGAAAATGGTAGAAGACGAAAATGAGTCCTGTTGCCCGCCGGCAAATAGGGAAATAAGCTGCTGTAAAGTTGAATCAGTAATAAGCGTAGATGATAGGGGTCAGATGGTGCTCCCCAAGGAGATAAGAGATAAGGCGAACATCCGTGCTGGAGATAAGTTAGCTGTTATAAGTTGGGGGAAAGATGGGAAGGTATGCTGTATTTCGCTAATTAAGGCTGAAGATTTTACCGATATGGTGAAGGGTATACTCAGTCCTATGATGAAAGAGATAATCGCAGAATAACACTGGTAAGCACCTATGAAAGGAGCTACATGGAAGACAAACAAATAAAGAAAACCGTAAGAGAGGGCTATGCCAAAATCGCTAAACAGGGTAGCTCCTGTTGCGTTCCTACAAATTCATGCTGTGGAAGCACTGATTTAGCTCAGAATATTAGTAAGAAGATAGGCTATACTGAGAAAGAACTTGAAGCAGTGCCTGAAGGGGCAAATTTAGGCCTTGGCTGCGGGAATCCGGTGGCTATTGCTTCTTTAAGGGAAGGGGAGACAGTTCTTGACCTCGGTTCTGGTGCCGGATTTGATTGTTTTCTGGCTGCTAACGAAGTTGGCAAGGATGGAAGGGTTATCGGCGTAGATATGACACCAGAGATGGTTGAAAAGGCAAGAGAAAACGCCAGGAAAGGTGGCTGCCAAAATGTAGAGTTCAGACTCGGAGAGATTGAAAATCTACCAGTGGCTGATAATTCGGTTGATGTAGTAATCTCAAATTGTGTTATTAACCTTGCTCCTGACAAAAACAGGGTCTTCATGGAAGCGTTCAGGGTGCTAAAACCGGGTGGTAGGTTGATGATCTCAGATATGGTTTTGTTGAAGGAACTTCCGGATTTCATAAAGAACTCTATTGAAGCATATATTGGCTGTCTTTCCGGGGCAATAATGAGGGACAAATACATAGGAGCCATAAAAGCGGCTGGATTTCAGGATATCAGGATAATTGATGAGACCTCTTTCCCTATAGAGTGTATGGCTAATGACCCAACGGCAAAGGCAATCATTGAGAACTTAAAAATACCACTGGAGGAAGTAAAAGGGGTTGCCAATTCAGTTATAAGCATAAAGGTTTACGGGGTCAAACCGAATTAGATAACCTGGATAAACTCTCGCTAATAAGCTCCCCTAGTCTTTTGGCTATCCCCTCCAGTGGCACAAACTCAGCTTCTTTTTCGGCACGCTTCTTTACCTCCACACTATTACTTCCCAGGGTGCGGGGGCTGATAACAACCCGAAACGGTATCCCCAGAAGGTCGGCATCGTTGAACTTTACCCCCGGTGACTCGTTACGGTCATCAAAAAGCACCTCCAAGCCTTGTGCCTCTAAATCACGGTATAGATTCTCGACAGTGGTGGCTACTTGAGGATTTTCCAGGTATAGCGGGCAGAGATAGATGTGATATGGGGCAATGGGTAGTGGCCAGATAATGCCTTTATCATCGTGGCTCTGCTCTATGGCAGCCGCCAGCAACCTGCCCAGACCAATACCATAGCATCCCATGACAATAGGGCGAGAGGCACCATCAGGGTCGGTAAAGAGGGCACCTAATTTCTCGCTAATGAAAGTACCCAGCTTGAAAATGTGTCCCACCTCAATGCCACGAGTGGATGATAGTGCACCTCCGCACTTGGGGCATCCTTCCCCTGCCTTAGCCCTGGCTATATCGGCCATAAGGTCAGCCTTGAAATCCCGGGGATAGTTGACATTTCTAAAGTGAGTATCCGGTTTATTAGCGCCGGCAACAAAGCTGATTCCTGAGGTTACAGACTCGTCAGCGATAACCTTGATGTTACTGATACCTACCGGCGAGGCAGCTCCAGCAACTATACCAGCTTCGGTCACTTCCTCTTCGGTAGCCATGCGCAATTCGAAACAGCGCCAAGTATTCTTCAGCTTGACCTCATTTACCTCAAGGTCTCCCCTAATAACCACAAAGAGTAGCTTGCCATCGGCAATATAGAATACTGCTTTAAGGGTGTGAGATTGGGGAACCTTCAGAAAACGGGCTACTTCCTCAATGGTGGCTGCCCCCGGTGTGGCTACCTCCTCCAGCGGCAGTGGCTCTTCACTTTCCAATTTGCTTTTTATACTTTGTGCCTTCTCCACATTGGCGGTATATTTGCAATTATCACAGTAGAGGATTTCATTCTCACCACCCTCAGTAATAACCATAAACTCATGGGAATCCTTACCGCCAATGGCACCACTATCAGCTTCAACCAGGAGGGTAGGCAGACCGCAGCGAGCGTAGATATTCCGATATGCCTGGAGCATCTTGTTATAGCTCTGGTCTAACCCCCCTTCATTGGCATCAAAGCTATAAAGGTCTTTCATGGTGAACTCACGGACTCGCAGCAAGCCACCTCTGGGGCGAGGCTCATCGCGGAACTTGGTCTGTATGTGATACAGCAGTAGTGGTAGGTCACGGTAGCTCTTGACATTATGGGTCATCATTTTGGTAATGACCTCTTCATGAGTGGGTCCCAGGGCTAATTTGCGGTCTCGGCGGTCGGAGAGGGTAAACAGCCCTTTACCAAAAGCTAAATCCCGTCCGGTTTCCTGCCACAGTTCCAGGGGCTGGAGGACCGGCATGGCTAGCTCCTGCCCGCCGGCTTTATCCATCTCCTCCCTGATTATATTCTCTATCTTTC
>Ga0114921_10000049_pt1 | contig 47405 bp, 43 predicted proteins | sample BentaG_FD_87016 | JGI IMG/M metagenome (GOLD analysis project Ga0114921, IMG submission 87016) | Deep subsurface microbial communities from South Atlantic Ocean to uncover new lineages of life (NeLLi) - Benguela_00093 metaG | ecosystem: Environmental > Aquatic > Marine > Oceanic > Sediment ... | reverse complement strand
GACTGTCGGAGATCAGGAGTTCTCGGGACGAACGCTTGCCGGGAAACCCGTCGTGTTCTGGTTCTGGGCGCCATGGTGCCCCACCTGCGAGCGCGAAGCCCCGGAGGTGGCCAAGGCCGCGCGTGCCAACCCCGAGGCGACCTTCGTCGGTGTGGCGGCGCTGGTTCAGGAATCAGCGATGCAGGAGTTCGTCGACAAGTATGACCTCGGTTTCTTCACCAATATCGCCGACGTCGATGGCGCCGTGTGGCAGCGCTTCGGCGTGACGGCGCAGCCGGCGTTCGCGTTCGTCGGCGCCGATGGGTCCGTCGACGTGGTTCGCGGAACCCTGGGCGAGCCTGCGCTCAACACTCGGATCTCCACCCTGGTCGGGTCCGATGAATAGCGAAACCCTGAGCTGATGGAGTGTCGGGGAAGGAGGACGGCGCCATGAGAACGGCGGATCATGTCGATGGCATCGAGGTGTTGTGGCGCCCGGGTTGTCCATTCTGCAGCAGTCTGCGCAGAGGTTTGCGGCGACGGGCGATCGTGACGACCGAGATCAACATCTGGGACGATCGTGGCGCGGCGGAACGCGTGCGCGCAGTCACCGGCGGCGACGAAACGGTGCCCACGGTGTTCGTGGGAACCGTGGCGCTCGTCAATCCCAGCGTGAAAGAAGTCGTCAACGCTGTCGAGACCGAGTTCCCCGAGCGCGTGCAGGAGATGCTCCCCGGCCCGGGAGCGGCTCGACGACGTTGGTGGTCCAGAATCTTCTGAACCGCACGACATCTTCTGAACCGCACGACGCTGAGCCGGGATGACTGCGGAGTCGCTCATTCGCGGACCGAACCCACCCGAACCTGGATGTGGCCGCCTTTCAGGGACATCACGCGTACGTCGGTGAGTGTTGACTCGATCGCGGTCCACGGGTGCGCTTCGATATCCGACCCACCCAGCCGGCAGGCCAACTGCGCGAGCGGCGTCCACGGTCGGGCCGGCCCGACCGGTTTCTGCATGTCCACCACACCCACCCGGCCGCCGGCTCGGGCCGCCGCCACCATCAGCGCCACCGCCAGGCGCCAGTTCGCCATGAGAGACAGCGCATAAGTGCTGATGACGGCATCGAAACCGGCGCCTGGTTCCGGCCCCGCGGCGTTGACCGCAGCGGCGTTCAGGTGGGTGGCGTTCAGTGCGGTGGCGGTCAGTGCGGTGGCGGTCAGTGAGGTGGCGTCGGCTTCGATGAGTCGCACGTTGTTCCACCCCGCCGAATCAGCCTTGCGCCGCGCCTGTCGGAGCATCTGCGCGCTGGAGTCGACGGCGGTGATCGATCCGGTCGGGCCGATCCGGCGCTGCAGATGACGAAAGTTCAATCCGGTGCCGCATCCGATGTCCAGGACATGATGGCCGGGCTCCGGCGCCAGCAACCCGATCGCAGCTACCCGACCTGCCCGATAGACGGGCCATTCCGCGGAGATCAGGTCGTAGAACCGGGCCGAGGATTGGTAGCGGGCCGGGCGTCGCATCGGCAGTCCGTTCGTCGGAATCTCTGGCAAGTTGTTCAGTACGGGAACACCATCACCGCCCGCCGAGTTCCCTCACAGTGGACGCGCCGTGGCCGCCGTCATCTGCGATCCGAATTCGACGCGGCACCGGAGGGAGCAAGCGATGAATACGGGCATCACCGCCGACCTGATGGTCATCGGCGGCGGCACCGCCGGCATCGTCGCCGCGAAGACGGCCGCAAGCTTCGGCTCGAAGGTCGTCCTGGTAGAACGCGATCGCACCGGTGGCGACTGCCTGTGGACCGGATGCGTGCCGTCGAAGGCGTTGATCGCCGCGGCAGCCGCGGCCACCGCGGTCCGTCGTGGATCGGCATTCGGAATCTCCGCCGCCGACGTCACCGTCGACTTCTCCCAGGTGATGCAGCACGTGCGGGGTGCCATCACCACCATCGCCCCGGTCGACTCCCCGGAAGCGCTAACCGCCGCCGGTGTGTCGGTCATCGAGGGGGCGGCGCGTTTCACCGGTCCCCGCGGCGTCACGATCGGCGAGCACCGCATCTCATTCGCCCAGGCGGTGCTGGCGACCGGCGCGGCTCCGACGGTGCCCCCGCTTCCTGGCTTGGCAGCCGTGGATTATCTGACGAGCGAAACGATCTGGGATCTCACCGAGCTTCCGCGCCGGCTCTTGGTGCTGGGCGGCGGCAGTGTCGGCTGCGAGCTTGCCCAGGCGTTCGCCCGGTTGGGCTCTCAGGTCACCATCGTCGAATCAGCCCAGACCCTGGTCCCGCGCGAGGATCCGGCCGCGGCCGCGGCACTCAACGCTGCGATGATCAGCGACGGAGTCGACGTTCATACCGCAGCTACCGGAGCATCCATCACCGAGGGCACCCTCACCCTCGTCGACGGTCGCGACATTCGTTTCGACCGGGTGTTGATCGCCGTCGGCCGTACCCCCAGGACCAGCTCGATCGGACTCGATGCCGCCGGAGTCGCCGTCGATGAGCGCGGGTATGTCGACGTCGACGCGCAACTGCGCACGTCGAACCCGAGGATCTGGGCGGCCGGCGACCTCACCGGGCATCCGCAATTCACCCACACCGCCGGAATGCACGGCAGCCTTGCCGCGACCAACGCGATCCTGGGTTTGCGCCGCACGGTCGCCCAGACCGGAGAACCCCGCGTCACGTTCACCGATCCCGAGATCGCCGTCGTCGGAATCGACCCCCGAACCGCCCGGCGCATCCCCGGACTGTCCGTGCAGACCCTCGCCCACACCCATCTCGACAGGGCCATCGCCGAGGCCGACACCGGCGGCCTCACCCAACTCGTCCTCGACCGAAAGCACCGCATCGTCGGGGCGAGCATCGTCGGCCCCCGGGCCGGCGAAACTATCGGCGAAATGGTTCTGGCGGTCAACCAGGGCCTCCGTACCCGCACCCTGGCCGGCGCCACCCACCCCTACCCGACCTACAACGATGGGCCGTGGAACGCCTCGATCGCCGACGTCCGGAGTCAGCTTGCGCGCCCGGTGGTTTCACGCTCCATCGCGGGGCTGGCCCGCCTCCGCAGGTACTGGCTTCGATCGCGGAGTCGCCGATCCTGAACTGGCTGCGGCATTCGTTCCGGTCAAGGACGAGCAGTAGTGACTGAACGCCCATCTCCGCTACCGGCGGTAGTTGCGCTGGGGCCATTGGTTCATTGGGGCGCGTACTTGCGGCTGGGTGCGCAGGCTCGCGCTCCCGTTGGTCTGGGTCAGCGTCAAGTCCGGTGAGATGGTGGAAACGTTCGGGCCGTTCTGGGTTGCTGCTGCGATCGGCGCGGTAGCAATCGGTAGTGCGAAGATGCTGGCAATCATCAGTGCTGCGGCGCAGTTTCGGATTGTCATTGTTGTCTCACTCCTTAGGTTTTGGACCGCCTTAGATCAGGTGCAAGAGACCTTCTCCCGGCGATCCTGTTCGGGTTCCTCGTACGATTCCCAACCTGGCGCAGTTAACTGAAGCGGACCTGAAGCGCGGCCTCTGGAGCGCGTTTCTTTCAGCTTCGCTTCAGGATGGCGGTCGCGAGGCGAGGTTGCGGCCCGACCGAAAGCCCAAACCGGACTTGGGAAGCGCTCCGTCGCGCTAGGTTTTCTAGAGCATCTACTTGAATGGATGGCTCGTCCGATGCCGGGCTGGCAGGTGTTAGACAGAACAGGTGGTTGGAATCGTGTCCGCAGAGTCCTTGGCCGGAAACCCTCTCCCTTCATCCACCGCAGGGGTGGTGGTAGGGGCGCCGCCGCGTGCGGACCGGACTGGGTGCGTTGGCGATACTGGGCGTGGGGGCGCTGCTGATCGCGCCGCCGGGAGCGCCCGGTCCGAAGCCGGTCAGCGCACAGGTGCAATTGGTCTCGATGGAGTCGGTACTAGGTGCGCCGGCTCCGCTGAGCCCGGTGAGCCAGGATGGCCCGTGGTGGTGGCTGGAGGGTGGTCGGCTCCTCGGGGAACCAGCCTGGCGCACCAATCCGGCCGCGGCATCGGCGAGCCTGGACGGGCTCTTGCTTGCCGACCGGTGCGGATTGATCTGCAACGGCGCCGATGGTGCGGCCCCCGGTGAGGACGGGCAAGGCGGTGGGTGGCTGTTCGGCAACGGTGGGTCCGGCGAGGCTGGCGGCAGCGGCGGTGCCGGCGGACTAGGCGGACCCGGCGGAGCCGCTTCCGGTGCCACCGGCGGCACCGGCGGCACCGGCGGCACCGCAGGCCCCGCCTGATTCGCCGAGAACACTGTCGGCGTGGTGAAACCGGGTGCTACGCCAACAGTCGGCCACCTTGCCGGCCGCTTGGTGTCAACGCTTCAGAGGGATTGGCGCGGTGCGGTTGGTGACTAGTCCGTGGCTGGGGCTGAAGAGGTAAGCAAGGGTGAAGGCTGCGCCGTTGGCCAGGACGACCATGGGCCCTGATGCGGTGTCGAGATAGTAGCTGGCGTACAGGCCGATCAGCGCGCAGGCGGTGGCAATGGTGGGGGCGATCAGCAGCATGCGGCCGAATCGGTCGGTGAGTAGGTAGGCGGTGGCGCCCGGGGTGATCAGCAGGGCGACAACGAGGACGATACCGACGGCTTGCAGTGCCACGACAGAGGTCAGGGCCAGCAGTCCGAGCAGGGCGGCGCTGAGTAGCCGGGGGCTGAGACCGATGGCGTGGGCGTGGCTGGGGTCGAAGGCGTAAAGGGTGAAGTCTCGGCGTTTGTAGATCAAGACCGCCAGAACGATGGCGCCGAGGATGAGGACTTGGATCAGATCGGAGCGGGAGACGCCGAGCAGGTTGCCAAAGATGATGTGGTTGAGGTCAACCTGGCTGGGCGTGACGGAGATGAGCACCAGTCCGAGGGCGAACAGGGTGGTGAAGACCACGCCGATGGCGGCATCTTCTTTGGTGCGGCTGGTATCTCGTACGATGCCGATCAGGGCGACGGCGGTGAATCCGAAGATGATGGCGCCCAATGCAAATGGTGCGCCGGCGATGTAGGCGAGAACAACGCCGGGCAGCACCGCGTGCGAGACCGCGTCACCCATGAGCGACCAGCCGATCAGAACCAGCCAACACGACAGGGTGGCGCATACGACCGAAGCGATCAGTGTGGTGGCGGTGGCGCGGACCATGAAGTCCAGGCGCATAGGCTCAAGAACGAATTCGAGAATGCTCACCGAGGCCCTGGGATGTCTTCGAGGTCGGTGTTATTGAGTATGTCGAGGCCAAACGCGCGAGCCAGGTTCTGCGGTTGCAACGTGATGTCGGGGTGATCATGCAGCAGCACGGTGCGCATCAGCAGGATCGCCTCATCGGCGAGGTCGGGCAGGGCGTGTAGGTCATGGGTGGAGACCAGGATGGTGGCGCCGGCTCCGGCGAGGTCCCGGAGCAAGCCGCTGATGGTGCTTTCGCTGCGCTTGTCGACCCCGGCGAAGGGTTCATCGAGTAGCAACAGGTCGGCTCCCTGGGCGATGCAGCGGGCCAGGAAGGCGCGTTTGCGTTGTCCGCCGGAGAGTTGCCCGATCTGACGGTGCTGGTAGTCGGCGAGTTCGACGCGTTCGAGCGCGTCGTCGACGGCGCTTTGGTCAGCGCTGCGGGCCCGCCGGGTAGGTCCCATGTGCCCGTAACGGCCGGTCAGTACGACGTCGCGTACCGAGAGCGGGAACGCCCAGTCGATAGCCTCGCTCTGCGGCATGTAGCCGACGAGCCCTTTCTTGCGGGCCTGGGCGGAGCTGGATCGGCAAATGTGCACCGTCCCCGTGTCGGGGCGTACCAGCCCCATGATCGCCTTGAACAGGGTGGACTTGCCGGAGCCGTTCATGCCAACAAGCCCACAGACCCGGCCTTGTTGGATCGTCAAGGTGACGTCGTGGAGGGCGAGTACGTGCCCGTAGTGCACCGTGACCGAATCAACTTCCAGGGCTGGTGCTCTCACGAGGCTCGGTCTGCGGTCAGCGCAGTGGCGATGGTCGCGGCGTCGTGGCGGATCAGGTCGAGGTAAGTCGGCACCGGCCCGTCGGCTTCGGAGAGCGAGTCGACGAACAACACGCCACCGAACCGGGCGCCGGTGGCTTCCGCGACGCGTTGCATCGGCGCGTCGGAGACGGTGGATTCGCAGAACACTGCCGGCACACGATGGGTGTTGACGAACTCGATCGTCGAGGCCATCCGCTGTGGAGTGGCCTGCTGTTCGGCATTGACAGGCCAGATGTACTTTTCGGTCAACCCCGCGTCGCGGGCAAGATAGGAGAACGCTCCCTCGCAGGTCACCAGCGCCCGCTGGGTAGGCGGCAACGGGTCGAGCCGGTCGACGAGCTCGTCATGAACTTCTTGGAGCTGGGTGCGGTAGGCAGCAGCATTGTCGCGGTAGTCCTGCGCGTGCTCGGGGTCGAGGTCGGCAAACGCGGCAGCCATATTGTCGACATAGATCTGCACGTTGAGTGGCGACATCCACGCGTGTGGGTTCGGCATGCCTGCGTAGGCGTCCTCGGCGATGTCGAGGGGCTGCACGCCGTCGCTGACTACAACATGGGGAACGTCGAGGTCGGCGGCGAACCGGGCGAACCACGCTTCCAGATTCAGGCCGTTGTCGATGATCAGGTCAGCGTTGGCGGCCTTCTTGATGTCACCAGGGGTGGGCTCATAGCCGTAAATCTCCGCCCCCGGCTTGGTGATCGACTCCACCGTCAGATGCTCGCCGGCGACGTTCGACGCGATATCGGCCAGTACCGTGAACGTCGTCAGCACCGTCGTTCGCTCGGCATCGCCCGCGTCGCTGTCGGACGAGCAGCCGGCCACCATCGTCGCAACGCCGACGAGCGCCATCACTGTGGTCGCCGACCACCGGCCGACTCTTCGCACGGCACCTCCCGGGGGGCAATTTTTCGTCATTGCGAGTAAATGGTTTCGGCTACCCTAAATATTAGGGTGTCGGGGGTGTCCACAGCAAGGCGTTCGGCCTTGTCTGCCACCTCGTCCGTCTCGCCACCACATATCCGAAGTCCGCCTCCTGTCCCCAGCATCGTTGCGGCTGGGCGGCTCCTGGGTTGATCACGTCCCATTGACCGCGTACGCATATTGGGCACACCATGGGGCATATGGGCACAAAGACTGAGATCGGAGAGGTCTTGGTCACTTCGCGCAGCCTCGATGAGTACCGCGCCATGTTCGCCCTCACCGATACCGATCTGAGTCGGCGCATCTTGGATTGCCCAGGTGGGGCGTCTAGCGCCACCGCCGAGATCAACGCCGCCGGAGGTGACGCCACCGCCGTCGATCCCCTATACCGACGCGGTCTGCCCGCTGCCGAGTTGGGCAAGCTGGCCCAGGCCGAAACCGACCGCGGAAACGCCTATGTGCGTGAGCATCCCGAGCAGTACCGGTGGGCATTCTTCGACAACGCAGAACACCACCACCGGTCGCGCAGCCGGGCAGGTCAGTTGTTCGCCCGCGACTTCCATGATCATCCCGACCGTTACGTGCCCGGCGAGCTACCGCGGCTACCGTTTCCCGACGGCAGGTTCGACCTCGTTCTGAGCTCGCACCTGCTGTTCAGCTACGCCGATCGACTGACCCCCACGTTTCATCACCACGCCATAGTCGAACTCGTGCGCCTGGCCCGTACCGAGGTCCGCATCTTTCCCCTCGTCGCCATGGGGTCCATCCCCTACCAACTCGATGATCTCCTTGCCACCTTGCGAGCCCAAGGCATCGACAGCCGAATTGTTCCGGTCGACTACGAGTTTCACGCCGGCGGCAACCAAATGCTCGTCTGCCGTCGACCGCCTGGCGTCGCGTCTCACTCCTGAAACACTCGAGACGCATTGCTATCGGTGCTGATGGCATGGAGTGCACCGGTGGGTAAGTCCAGTCCCACCCGCGTGCCGACTGCGAAGCTGATCTGTGGAGGAAGCTCGGCGAACACCGACGACGAACCGACCTGTATGTGCGCACGCTGCCGGATACCGGCCGACTGCAGCGACTCAATGGTCCCGGTGATCGAGGACGCGCTGGGTTCTACGAGCCGAACCACTTCCTGCCGAATCACCAACGTGGCCGGACCATCCGGGGCGCTGATGTCGACAGGCAGGACCTGGGCGCCCAATTCCGAATGGTGCACCCCGGCCGCGACGCGGCCGGGTATCTCGTTGAGTCCGCCCATCAACCTGTGTACCGCAAGAGTCGACGGCCGGACGTATGCGGTACGCACATCCGAATGGTGCTCCAGAACTCCGTCGATAAGCACTGCGATTTCCTCGGCGACCGCCGCAGCTTCGGACTGATCGTGGGTCACCAGCACGATGGTCGGATTGAGGGCGTCCCGGATAGCCCGCAGCAGGGCGTACATGTCGGCCCGCAGTGCGCTGTCGAGCGCGCTGAACGGTTCGTCGAGGAGCAGCACTTTCGGCTCGGCGGCCAGCGATCTCGCCAGCGCCACCCGCTGCGCCTGCCCGCCGGAGATATCGGCGACGGAGCGATCCGCATAATCCCCCAACTGGACCAGCTCGAGGTATCGCTGCGAGGCCGCCCGGGAATCCCGGCGAGACATTCCGGCGGCTCGCGCGGCGAACGCCACGTTGTCGATGACCGACAGATGCGGAAAGAGCAGCGGCCGCTGGAAGACCATCCCGATGCCGCGCTGCTCAGCGGGGGCGCCCGTCACGTCGTCGCCGTCGAGAAGCACCGTCCCGCGGGTGGGTGCGTCCAGTCCGGCTATCAGCCGCAGCGCGGTGCTCTTCCCGGATCCCGAAGGGCCCAACAGTGCCAGGCACCTGCCGGCGTTGACGTCGAGATCAAGCCGGTTCAGTGCCGGGACGTGTTGATCCCGGTGATGGCGTGTCAGCCCACGCAACTCCAGGCGGGTGCTCACGTCGAACGCCCCGTGCGGGCCACCACGGTGAGCAGGATCAACGGCGGAATGACCGCGGCCATCGACAGCGCCGCGACGACGGAGCTGTTTCCGGTGCCCGCGGCGAACGACGCCACCAGGATCGGGACGCTCACCACCCGCCCGCCACCGATGAGCAGGGTCACCACATAGTCAGTCCACCCGACGAGGAACGCCAAGAACGCCGCGCCGGAGAGGGCAGGAGCCAGCAGCGGAATATGCACTCGGACCAAGACCGTGGCGCGGGACGCGCCCAGGGTTCGGGCTTCCTCCTCGAACCCCTTGTCGTAGGCGCCGAACGCGACCCGCATCAGGTAGGTCGTGTAGGGAATCGCGGCCACCGAGAGCACCGCGACGACAGCGAGCGGGCTCGGGACGCCGGTACGCAGCACCAGCACGTCCAGGCCGAGGGCCACCGCGAACGCCGGCAGGATCAGCGGGGCGAAGAGGACAGCCTCGATCACGCGTGGCAGGGGGAGGCGGCCAGAGGCCAACGCCCGCGCCGCCAGCGCCCCCGCCGGGGTGGCGATCGCCGCCACCGCCAGTCCGAGTGCCGCCGAGACGACGAACGCGTTCGGCGCGCCCGCGTCAAGGCCGCTCCGGACCCCGTCAAGTCCCCATTGCTGCGGTAGGAGATCCGGGAAGGGCCACCGATTCGCAAACGCCCACAACAGAATTGGGACCAGCGGCAGCAGAAACCACAGCACCAGCACGGCGCGCACCGCGCGCCCAATCGTGGTCCGGGCCAGAGCCGCGATCATCGCCACACCGCCGAACGCCGCAACATCATCAGGGCGCCCGCCACTGCGAGTAGCGCCAGCACCGCCGTGACGACGGCGGCCGCGGCGGCCTGCGGCCGGGTGGCGAGTTCGACCGAGGTGAACAACCGGATCGCCAGCACCGGTAGCGGCTCCGGATACACCCGCCCAAGCAGTAGCGCCACCTCGTAGGAGCCAAGGGTGTAGGTGAAGCTGATGGTCGCCGCCGCCACTACCGCCGGACGGATCAGCGGAAAGGTCACGAGCCGCAGCCGGGCGCGACGTGAAGCCCCCAGCACGGCAGCGGTGTCGTCGTAGGCGGCGACTCGGGTAGCCAGCACCGCCGCCACCACCAGTGCGATGAACGCGGATTCCTTCCAGGCGTATTCGAGCACCACCGCGATCCACCAGCGGCCCCCGACAAGGGCCGGCCAACCCCCCTCCGACAACCCGAACAGCCTTGCCAACAGGCCGGAGTCGGCGAGAAGCAGGCCCATGGTCGCGGCGCCGATGAGATGAGGGACCGGGACGGTCAACGTGCCGGCCCACAGCGCGAAGCGGCGGCCGGTCACCGCAGTCAGAGCGGTGGTCACCCCGACCACCACCCCGATCAATGTTGCCGCGGTGGCGATCGCCAAAGACAGCGCCGCGGACGTCGCAAGGTCGCCGGTGTTCATCCGATACGCCTCGATCGTCAGCTCCGGAGCCCCGACCAGCGGCATCAGCCCCAGACTCTGCAGCAGCGCCGAACCGAGGCCCGCCAGCAGAATCGTGGCCACTGGCAGCAACGCCGGAAGCACCCACAGCGCCGCGCGCCATGACACCGCAGCCTCCGTCCGTCGCATATCCGGCTGCGGGTTCGGCTCAGCCGCCGGCGAGGACATTGCGGCGCCAGCCCTGGTCGAGCGGGGCCACCCACTCGGCGGCGAGTTCCGGGTGCGCATTTCGCGCGAGTACGTCGAAAGTGGGAACGACGGGCGAGACCGGCAGCGCCTCGAACCCGGCCCGGTCCGGGGCGGTGAGGCGGTCCAGGTCCAGGACGGTGAACTGGCCCCACACCGAGGGCCTGGCCTTCTCGATCTGCTGCTGGGGAGACAGCGCCAGGTTCGCGACGACCCGCGCGCCGGCGGTATTGCCCGACGTCGACGGGATAGCCAGGAAACTGGCATTACCGACCGTCCCGTCTGTCAAGGTCAGCACCTTGGTTTCCGGCGGATAGGTGCCGTTGGCGACCAGCTCGGTCAGGGTCGCCGGACCGTAGGTCATCGTCATGTCGACCTGGCCCCCGGCGTAGAGATCATTGAGCTCTGAGGAGGTCTGCGGATAAGTGGTTCCGCGACGCCACAGCGCCGGCTTGAGCGCATTGAGTCGCTCGAACAACGCCGGCGTGAGCCGATCGTATGCCTCTGGAGAGAACTGCAACGGAACGTTCTGGGGACCGCCGGAGACCGCGATCAGCGCCTCCCGGAGGAACACCGACCCGGTGAAGTCCGGAGGTGCGGGATAGGTGAACCGCCCGGGGTGGGCCTGTGCCCAGTCGAGGAGTCCCAGAAAGTCAGTCGGTGGGTCGGCGATCTTGGCGGCGTTGTACACCAGCGTGAACTGCGCCTTGTGCCACGGCGCCTCGCAGCCGTCAACCGGAGTCCCGAAGTCGGTGCTGAGCAGCGGGTCGGCCGGATCGGTCAGCGCCATGTTCGGCAGTGAATCGGTCCATCCGCACAGCCAGGCGCCGGCCTGTTTGCCGGTCCCGAAGTTGTCACCGTTGACCCACACCAGGTCCACATCACCGTCGGTGAGGCCGGCCTGCCGTTCGGCAAGAATGCGGTTCACGGCGTCGCCGGTATCGGCGATGGGCACCCGGCGCAACGACACCCCGGCCTGCTGGGCGGCAGGCACGAGAACGTCGTCGACGTATCTGTTGCCCTGCTCGTCACCTCCATACATCCACAGTGACACCGTCTGGCCGCGCGCCTCGTCCTCGATATCGGCCCATGACGCCGGCTCGGCCAGCACTGGCTCGGGATTTGGGGCTGCGCAGGCCGCCAGCGTGCACAGCGCGGTCAGCAGCGCCGCCGCCGAGAACAAACCCCGCAGGCTGGTCATCGTCTGCGCGCCGACCGATCGATCAAAGCGGACCTCCTATAGCCAGGGATGGTCAGAATCCGAAACAATCTTCCCCTACGGGAACAGGGTGAGACTGTCGAAGCTTTAACGTCGTGAAGGTAGACCACAAGTTAGACCAGAAGGTGGACGACGAGGGAGCGCGATGCAGACGCCGGGCGCAGCCACACCGAGGGCGCGGATCGACTACCGGCTAAAGGCTGCCGTGCTGGCCCTCCTCATCGGGGGCGGCATCACGTTGGCGCTGACCACTGATCTGCCCGACCCCGCTGCCCTGCGCGACCGGGTGGCCGCGGCCGGAGCGTGGGGAGTGGTGGCCTTCGTCGGTGTCTATGCCGCCTTGACGCTGACACCGTTTCCGGCGAGTGCGCTGACCATCGCCAGCGGGCTCCTCTTCGGTCTGGCCGTCGGCGCCGCAGTGGTGGTGTTCGCGGCAACCTTGGGGGCGTGGGTGGCGTTCTTGCTGGCCCGAGGATTGGGCCGGGACGGTGTGTCCCGTATCCGGTGGGCGCGGATCGCGACGATCGACGCCATGCTCGAACGCAGAGGCCTGATTTCGGTGCTACTGGTGCGCCTCGTGCCGCTGTTCCCGTTCATGGCGGTGAACTATGCGGCGGGCCTGAGCGCGGTCCGGCAGCGTGACTACGTTCTCGGCACCGCGGTCGGGATCGTCCCGGCGACGGTCGGCTACACCGCATTGGGTGCTTACGGTACGTCGCCGCTGTCGTGGCCCTTTGCCGCAGCTGTGCTTGCCGTCGTGGCCGTGAGCCTGGGCGCCGGATATGCGGCCCGACTGCTCAAGAACAGGATGGCCAGCGGCGAAGATCCGCTGCCGGCCGCCGACGGCCCGGATGCAGGACCCGAAGCAGAAGGTGGCCCCGTCGATGTTCGACGACTATCTCCGTAGACACCTCGAGCGTCCGCTAGCTCGGGTCGCGACGGTGATTGACCGGGCCGGGGTCAGCGCGGATCAGATCACCGCCGCCGGCTTGATCCTGGGTCTGGGCAGCGCCGCGGCGGCCGCGGCCACCTGGTGGGGCCTTTCGCTGACGCTGTGGCTGGTTTCCCGACTCGCCGACGGACTCGATGGGCCGGTGGCTCGGGTGCGCAGGTCCCGTGATCCCAGTCGATCCGATGCGGGGGCAGGGGGTTTCTTCGACATCACGGCCGACTTCATCGTTTACGGCAGCACCGTGGTGGGGGTGGCCGTGGGCGTGACCGCGGCTTACGGGGCGCCGTGGTGGCCATTTCTGCTCGTGCTGCTGGCCTACTACATCAATGGAACAGCGTTCCTGGCATTTTCTTCCATCGCCGAGCGGTCCCGCAGGACTCTGGACGACGGGCGTTCACTGTCGTTTCTCGGCGGTCTCGCCGAAGGCGCGGAAACCATTGTCGTGCACAGCCTGTGGCTGATCTTCTCCACCCTGGCCTGGCAGATTGCCGTGGTGTGGGGCGTCATGGTGTCGATCAGTGCACTGCAGCGGATGGTCCTGGGCTACCGCGCGTTGCGCTGAGGAGGGTGTTCCCCGCCGGGCCGCGGGCCAACAAAGGCCCAAAGTCCCTAGGGGTTTCGGCCCTATGAAACTGACACAGCAGGGCTCGCTCTGGAAACATCGAGGGAGTGAGCACAACACTCGTCGTCACATTGATCGTCGCCTGGATTGTGGTGGGCTTGCTGTCCGGACTGTGGATGGCTCGTCACGGCCATGATCCGCTATGGATCCTGATCGCGTTGGTGCTGGGGCCGCTGTTCGTACCGATTGCGATCGAGCGGGTCCAGCGGCGCCCCAGCGTGGCCGCGTTCGGGCAGAAGGGAGCACCGCCACGGCGGGATGGCGACGCTGGATTGCGGGTGCTGGTGGGGCTCGACGGGTCAGCTGAGTCCGAACGGGGGTTGACGACTGCGTTGCGCCTCTTCGGACCGCACTGCGCACTGCTGGTACTAGCGGAGGTCACGCACTTCGAAGCTGCCGAATATGACTCCGGCCACGACGTCGACGCTGCGGGGCGGCACCTGTCCGGAGTGGCGAACAGTATCGACATCCCCGGTGCAGTGCACACCGAGGTGCTTGCCGGTGCTCCGGGCCCGGCGCTGCGCGGATTCGCCGAAAAACAGGACATGGACCTGCTGATAGTCGGCCGGCGCGGCCGCGGCCTGTCCACCCGGCTGCTGGGCAGCGTGTCGGCTGACATCATCGAGCATTCCTCGGTGCCGGTTCTCGTCATCGAACCGGAAGGCAACGCGGTTCCTTCGTCGAAGCGTGACCCGGGTAACACCTGATGGTCGCGCCGGCCTCCCCCGGTGTGCACAGCCACTATGGGATCCCGAGCCACGAGGTAGTCCTGCTCTGGGAGACCGATCCCCATCGCGGGCTCACCGGCGAGGAGGCAAGCCGGCGGTCGCGACGGTTTGGTCGCAACGTCCTGCCCGCCGCAACTGGTGCGGGCTTGGTCTGGCGGATCCTTCGGCAGTTCCACCACCCGCTCATCTATGTTCTGGTGGTTGCCGGCGCCGTCACCGCACTGCTGCACGAGTACGTCGACTCCGCGGTGATCTTCGCCGTGGTGATTGTCAACGGCTTGATCGGATTCCTTCAGGAGTCCAGGGCCGAGGCCGCGCTGGTGAACCTGCGTGAAATGGTCCAAACCGACGCCAAGGTGATTCGCGATGGTCGCCAACGCGTTGTCGCTTCGGAAGAACTTGTGCCCGGAGATCTGGTCCTTGTCGAGGCCGGCGATAAGGTGCCGGCCGACGTTCGATTGCTTCGGCAGACCGAATTGCGCATCGACGAATCGGCGTTGACCGGCGAATCCTCGTCGGTAGCGAAGAACGAATTGGCACTCCCTCACGGGACTCCTGTTGCAGATCGGCGCAACATGGCCCACTCGGGAACCTTGGTGACTGCGGGCTCCGGTGCGGGGATCGTGGTTGCCACGGGAGCCGAAACCGAGATCGGGGAAATTCACCGGCTCGTCGGTGCCGCAACGACGTTGGCGACCCCCTTGACCGAGAAGCTGGCCCGGTTCAGCAAGGTGCTCACCGTCGGCATTCTCGCCCTGGCCGCGTTGACCTTCGCCATTGGCCTGCTGCGCAGTCAAGACGCAGTGGAGACCTTCACAGCAGCAGTCGCTCTTGCGGTGGGCGCGATACCCGAGGGCCTACCCGCCGCGGTGACCATCACACTGGCCATCGGCGTGGCGCGAATGGCGAAGCGGCGAGCGGTCATTCGGCGGCTTCCCGCGGTGGAAACGCTTGGCAGCACCACCATCATCTGTGCGGACAAGACCGGCACTCTCACCGAGAACCAGATGACAGTGCGGGAAATCTGGACAACCGAAGGGTCGGTGGAAGCGACGGGGTCTGGGTATGCAAGCACCGGAGAGTTGTTGTCGCGTGACGGAACGCCCGTGTCGATCGAGTCCAACGTCGCGTTGCGATGGACCCTGCTGGTAGGTGCGGCCTGCAATGACGCAGCTCTGACTTCGGCGGGCGAGCGTGCGGAAATTCTAGGGGACCCCACCGAAGCAGCCATGTTGGTCGTTGCCGCCAAGGCCGGCCTCACGCCAGATCGGCTCACTGAGGACCTTTCTCGCGTTGCAACGATCCCGTTTAATTCAGAACGCCGGTACATGGCCACGCTGAACAGATCTGGCGGCGATGCCCATGCGGTGCTCGTCAAGGGCGCCGCGGAACGGATGCTCGAGCTGTGCAGCACCCAGATGCGCGCCGACGGCTCGCCCGAGCCCCTCGACCGTCCAGCCGCGCTGCAGGCGGCCGAGCGCCTTGCCGCCAAGGGCCTGCGGGTGCTGGCCACCGGCGTCCGGGCGCCGGCCGACCCTGACGACTTCACCGAAGAGGGGCTACTCGGCGCGGTGACGCTGACTGGTCTGCAAGGCATGCTCGATCCACCCCGCGCGGCGGCCCCGGCGGCGGTGACGGCCTGCCATTCGGCCGGCATCTCAGTCAAGATGATCACCGGTGACCATGCCGGCACGGCCAGTGCGATCGCCTGCGCGGTCGGTGTGCTGGACCGCGGTGAGCCGCCCGATCAGGCGGTCTTGACCGGCGCTGAGCTGGCCGCGCTGCCACCCGAGGATTTTCCGGACGCGGTCGAGCGGGCAAGTGTCTTCGCCCGAGTGTCACCGGAACAGAAGCTGCGGTTGGTGGAGGCCTTGCAGGACAGGGGCCACGTCGTCGCGATGACCGGCGACGGCGTCAACGATGCGCCGGCGTTGAGGCAGGCGAGCATCGGCGTCGCGATGGGTCGAAGCGGCACCGAGGTCGCCAAGGATGCCGCTGACATGGTGCTGGTCGACGACGACTTCGCGACCATCGAAGCCGCCGTCGAGGAAGGCCGCGGCGTCTTCGACAATCTGACGAAGTTCATTACCTGGACGCTGCCCACGAATATCGGTGAGGGCCTGGTGATTTTGGTGGCCATCGCCGCGGGCGCGGCGCTGCCGATCCTGCCGACCCAGATCTTGTGGATCAACATGACCACCGCCGTAGCGCTCGGATTGATGCTCGCGTTCGAGCCCAAGGAGGACGGCATCATGACCCGTCCCCCGCGCGATCCGGGCCAGCCCCTGCTCACCAGAGCCCTGGTTGGGCGCATTCTGCTGGTGTCGAGCCTGCTGGTGGCTGGGTCATGGTGGCTGTTCGAGTGGGAACTGGCCAACGGCGCTCCGCTGCCCGAGGCCCGCACCGCGGCGCTGAACCTGTTCGTCGTGGTCGAGGCCTTCTACCTGTTCAGCTGTCGGTCGCTCACCCAGTCAGCTTGGCGCATCGGCCTGTTCACCAACCGCTGGCTCATCCTGGGTGTGGTCACCCAGGCTGTTGCCCAGCTCGTGATCACCTACCTGCCGGCCATGAATACGGTGTTCCAGACGGCGCCGTTGGATGCCGGAGTTTGGCTGCGCATCTTCGCCATCGGGGTACTGGTAAGTCTGGCAGTAGGGGCCGAGAAATGGCTGCGGGCGCGCAGATGAACTTGTCGGTATCGAGGAGGAGCTGGAATGGGCAGCCCCGCCGTATCGAACCACTGAGCTTGCGTGGCGAGGCCTTGCCGACAGCCGCGATTGTCGTTTTTGGGCCGTGGCCAATAAAGTCGAAGATGCAATGACCGATACCGCCCCAGGTGTGTCGACGGCCGCCGCCGGGCCTCAGGCAGACCGAATCTCCGCTGAAGCGAAACGTCGCAGAACGTTCGCGGTGATCAGCCATCCCGATGCCGGTAAGTCCACCTTGACCGAGGCGTTGGTCCTGCACGCCAACGCCATTACCGAAGCCGGCGCCATCCATGGCAAGGCCGGTCGCCGCGCGACCGTGTCGGACTGGATGGAGATGGAGAAGGCCCGCGGTATCTCCATAACCTCTACGGCATTGCAATTCCCCTACCGGGGCGAGGGCGGGGACACGTGCATCATCAACCTGCTCGATACCCCCGGGCACGCCGACTTCTCCGAAGACACCTACCGGGTGCTGACCGCCGTCGATTCCGCGGTGATGCTCATCGACGCCGCCAAAGGTCTGGAACCACAGACGCTCAAACTTTTTCAGGTGTGTCGTCATCGACGTATCCCCATCATCACGGTGGTCAACAAATGGGACCGGCCAGGCCGTGACGCCCTGGAATTGATGGATGAGATCCAGGGGCGGATCGGGCTGCGGCCCACGCCGCTGACCTGGCCGGTGGGTATCGCCGGCGAGTTCAAAGGAGTCCTGGACCGCCGCAGCGAAAATTTCATTCGATTCACCCGGATTGCCGGAGGCGCCACCGCCGCTCCCGAGGAGCACATCGATCCAAGTCGGGCGCACGACGTCGCGGGCATCGACTGGGACACCGCGGTGGAGGAGTCCGAACTGCTGACAGCGGATGGGGCAGACTTCGATCCGGATACGTTCCTGGACTGCACCTCGACGCCGGTGCTGTTCACTTCGGCCGCGCTCAACTTCGGAGTCAACCAACTCCTGGACGTCCTGGTCCAGCTTGCTCCGCCACCGAACGGACAACTCGACATCTACAGCGAGACACGCGAAGTCGTGGCGCCGTTCAGTGCCTTTGTCTTCAAGGTTCAGGCGGGTATGGACTCGGCCCACCGCGACCGCATCGCCTATGCCCGAGTGTGTTCGGGCACGTTCGAACGGGGCGAAGTTCTGACCCACGCCGCGACCGGCAAGCCGTTTGTCACCAAGTACGCGCAATCGGTCTTCGGCCAGCGCCGATCCACCCTGGATACTGCCTGGCCAGGTGACGTGATCGGGCTTGCCAATGCCGCTGCGCTGCGTCCGGGCGACACGCTCTACCGCGAGACGGCCGTGCAGTATCCGCCGATACCGAGCTTCTCGCCTGAGCATTTCGCTGTCGCGCGGGGCACCGATCCGAGCAAGCACAAGCAGTTTCGGCGGGGGATCGAGCAGCTGGAGCAGGAGGGCGTCATCCAGATTCTGCGTTCGGACCGCCGCGGGGATCAGGCACCGGTCTTCGCCGCCGTCGGGCCGATGCAGTTCGAGGTGGCCAGTCATCGGATGGCCAGCGAATACAATGCGCCGATCGAGCTCGAGCCGCTCCCGTACACGGTGGCCCGCGCCGCCGAACCCGAGGATGCCGAGTTTCTGCAGAAGCAGCCGTCAGCCGAGGTGTTCACCCGAACCGACGGTGTCGTCCTGGCGGTGTTCTCCACGAAGTGGCGCCTCGAAGGCTTCCAACGGGATAATCCCACCGTGCAGCTGCGTTCCCTGGTGGCCGCGGGCGATTAGTCCAGGCGGCCGGCGTCGAGCAGGCGGATAACCGCCACGCCCTCCTCGTCGGATGCTTCCAGGTCTACTTCCACGTCGAAGCCCCAATCATGGTTGCCCGCAGGATCGTCGAGGATCTGCCGGACCCGCCACACATCGCTTTGCCGGTCGATGATCAACAACGCCGGGCCACGCGCGTCGGCTGCGGTGCCCACCTCGTCGTGCTCGTCGAAGTACGCGCGCACCGTCTCTTCCCAGCGTCCGGGCGTCCATGCCGCGTCGGAATCCACCCGACCGTCCAGTACGCCAAGTTCATCCCAGCGGCGCCGTGCGAAGAGCTCCACCCGCCGGAACAACGCATTGCGAACCATCGCGGTGAACGCCCGCTCGTTCCCGGTCACCGGGCGCGGGCGAGTCGGCACCGCGAGAATGTCCGGGATGGGCGCACCTTCCTGATGTTCAGGGCTGGTCAGCTGTTCCCATTCGTCGAGCAGGCTCGAATCGACTTGGCGCACAAGCTCACCGAGCCACTCCACGATGTCGGTCAGCTCCTCGGTCCGGGCGGCGGCAGGCACTGAAGAGCGCAGCGCCTTGAAGGCATCGGAGAGGTACCGCAACACTGCGCCCTCCGAGCGGGTGAGCCCGTAGACGCTGATGAATTCCCGGAAGGTGAAGGCCCGCTCCCACATCTCGCGCACGACGGACTTCGGTGACAGATGTACATCAGCGGCCCAGGGATTGCTCTGCAGATAAACCTCGTAGGTGTGCTCGAGCAACTCCGCAAGCGGCTTGGGATAGCTGACCTCGTCCAGCAACTCGATACGTTCGTCGTATTCGATGCCCTCGGCCTTCATCGCGGCGACCGCCTCGCCCCGGGCTTTGTTCAACTGCGCGGCAAGGATCTGGCGGGGATCTTCCAGGGTCGCCTTGATGACCGAGACAACGTCCAAGGCAAAGGTCGCAGAGCCTTCCGGCCCCGGGTCGAGCACGTCGACGGCGACCAGAGCGAATGTCGACAGCGGCTGATTGAGGGCGAAGTCGGGCGGCAGGTCGACGGTCAGGCGGTACCGGCGCCCGTTCGATGGGTCGCCGGCCACATCCACCCGTTCGATGACGCCGGCCTGCAGCAGCGAGCGCGCGATACCGATCGCCTCGCGGACATGCTGCAACTGGCGCTTCCGCGGCTCGTGGTTCTCGGTGAGCAGGCGTCGCATCACCGCGAACGGATCACCTGAACGATCCACCGTCGCTTCGCTCGCCCCCTGCCGTGCCACGACATTGAGGATCATCGCCGTCGTCACGCGCATGTTGCTGGTCAGCGGTTCCGGCGCAGCGTTCACCAATCGGCTCATGGTCGACTCGCTCCACGGGACCATGCCCTCGGGTGCTTTACGGCGCACCAGCTTTCGGCGCTTCTTCGGGTCATCGGCCACCTTGGCGAACTGCTTGAGGTTCGCTACCTCGTGGTCGGGGGCCTGGACGACGACGGTGCCGGCGGTGTCGTAGCCCGCGCGCCCGGCTCGCCCCGCGATCTGGTGAAACTCGCGGGCGGAGAGCAGCCGGGTGCGGGTGCCGTCGTATTTGGACAGCGCCGAGAACACCACGGTCCGGATGGGCACGTTGATGCCGACGCCGAGGGTGTCGGTGCCGCAGATCGTCTTAAGCAGCCCGGCCTGAGCCAGCTGTTCCACCAACCGGCGATACTTGGGCAGCATTCCGGCGTGATGGACGCCGATGCCATGCCGGACGAGTCGGGACAAGGTGGAACCAAAGGCCGTAGAGAACCGGAACCCGCCGATCATGTCGGCGATCGCCGCCTTCTCCTCCTTGATGCTCACGTTGATGCTCATCAACGCCTGCGCCCGCTCCAGCGCTGAGGCCTGGGTGAAGTGGACGATGTAGATCGGCGCCCGCTGGGTGTCGAGCAAGTCGCCGATCGTCTCGTGCGTCGGCGTGGTCGCGTAGCTGTAGTACAGCGGCACCGGGCGTTCGGCTTGGGTGACCAACGCTGTGGGCCGGCCGGTCCGCCGGGTGAGGTCCTCGCGCAGGAACGTGACGTCGCCGAGGGTGGCCGACATGAGCAGGAATTGGGCGTTGGGAAGCTCGAGCAGCGGCACCTGCCAGGCCCAGCCGCGGTCGGGGTCACCGTAGAAGTGGAACTCGTCCATGACCACCAGACCGATCTCGGCCCGGTCCCCCTCGCGCAGCGCGATATTTGCCAGCACCTCTGCGGTGCAGGCAATGATCGGCGCACCCGCGTTGACCGAGGCGTCGCCGGTGAGCATCCCGACGTTCGCGGCGCCGAAAATCCCGCACAGGGCAAAGAACTTCTCGCTGACCAGTGCCTTGATCGGCGCCGTGTAGTAGCTGCTGCGTCCCTCGCCGGCACCGGACTCAGCCAGCGCGGCGTAGAGCGCGCCGGTGGCCACCAGCGACTTCCCCGACCCGGTCGGTGTCGCCAGCACGACGTTCGCGCCGCTCACCAGTTCTATAAGCGCTTCTTCCTGCGCGGGGTAGAGCGCGGTGCCGCACGCCTCGGCCCATGCGCCGAATGAGGTGAACAGCTCGTCGGCGTCGGCGCCCTTGGCGCGCAGCGCGGACAGGTCGCCGGGATCTTCCAACAGGGGAGCGGTCATGGTCAGTGCCCGCCGGTGTCAGTCACCGCATTCTGTCTTGGAGGGCTTCGTCGGCCAGACGCAGGCGTCGATATCGGTCGTGTTGCCGTAGCCGCCGCCGGTGAACACCCCGTAGGCGTCGCTGTTGGACCCGGTGTAGGTCGCGCCGCCGCCCCCGCCACCACCGCCCTCGTCGCGAACTGTCACCGACCAGCCGCTGTTTTCCAGGTCGGTTTTGTAGGACTCCATGGTCGCGCCGGGTGCTCCGCTGACCTGGAAATGTATATGGACGCCGTTGTCCGGGACGGAGTCAGGACCGTCGGTTTGCTGGGTGTCCGCCGGCGTGGGTATCAGCGACTGCAAATCGGTGCCGGCGTCTGCGGCCGACGTCGTCGTCGGGGAGATCGTGACCGTTTCCGTGTCGGTCGCGGTGCCCGAGTCCGAAGAACTGCCGCAACCGGCTGCGATGAGACCGATAACCGTCGCCGCGATTGCCGAGACGTAGGCGCTGTGTCGCATATCCACCCCTTCTCCGGTGCGAATCGAATCGGAGCCTGCAGGAACCGTAGCAGCCCGCCGTTATGCGGCCTCGGTGGAGATCGTCGAGGTGCCGAACACTGCGCGCGTGACCGACGTTGTGACCGACGCATGGGCCACCGCAGTTGTTGCCGCCTCCCTGGCCTTGCGCGCGAAGTCGTTCGGCAGTGAGAGCGTGAACACCTTTTTCCATGCCGATGCCACCTGCTTTGGTAGCGAACCGCTCACGTAGGTCAGGCCATAGCGTCCGAAGAGTTCCTGAACCTGTGGCGCTATCTCGGCGTAGCGGTTGCTCGGCAGATCGGGGAACAGGTGGTGCTCGATCTGGAACGATAGATTCCCAGTCATGAAGTGCAGCAACGGGGTTCCCGAGATGTTGGCCGAGCCCAGCATCTGGCGGAGGTACCATTGCCCACGAGTCTCGCCGTCGATCGAGGTCTTCTCGAAGGTCTGCACGCCCTCGGGGAAGTGACCGCACATGATGACCGAGTGCGTCCACAGATTGCGCACCAGGTTCGCGGTCAGGTTCGCGGTCACCGTGGTCAGGGCTGAGGGGCCCGACAGCAGTGGGTGTAGCACGTAGTCCCGTGTCACGTGGCGGCGAACCTTGGCGAGCACCTTCTTTCCGTTGCGACGAAACTCTGCTTTGTCGCCGCGGCCCTTGAGCTGCTTGCCGATCTCGAGGTCGTAGGCGGCGATGCCGTACTGAAACAGGCAGGCATTGATGAAGTTCCAGAGCGGCTGGGCCAGGTAGAGCGGCATCCACTTCTGGCCCTCGTCGACCCGCATGATGCCGTATCCGAGGTCGTGGTCCTTGCCCAGCACGTTGGTGTAGGTGTGGTGGAGTTCGTTGTGGGAGTGTTTCCACATCTCCGAAGGAGACGCGCTGTCCCACTCCCAGGTCGTCGAGTGGATCGTGTTGTCGCGCATCCAGTCCCATTGTCCGTGTAATACGTTGTGTCCGATTTCCATGTTCTCGACGATCTTGGATATGGAGAGCCCGGCGGTGCCGGCAATCCAGGCCGGCGGGAACAGGGAGAACAGCAGGATGGCGCGGCTGGTGAGTTCGAGCTTGCGCTGGCCGGTGATGACCCTGCGGATGTAGGCGGCATCGCGCTCACCGCGGCTGGCGATGACCTCGGCGCGAATGGCATCGAGTTCACGGCCGAGATTTTCGATGTCTTCGGAAGTGAGGTGACCGGCTGGGTCGGCCTGGCTGGAACCTTGGGTGGAGTGCAGAGTAGTCATGTGTGAATGTCCTTGCAGTCGTGGTGGTTTGGTAGTCGCAGAGCGTCGATTGTCGTCGCGTGCAGGTTGTCGTTCAGAGATCGATGTCGCACGCGCCCGCGGCGGCCGAGATACAGGTCTGGATGACTACGCCGTCGGCGGCGTTGGTGACCTGGCCGGTGCGCAGATCCCGGACGGCGCCTTGACGTAGCGGCGCGACACATCCGAAGCAGATGCCCATCCGGCAGCCTGAGGGCATCAGGACGCCAGCGGCTTCGCCGGCGTCGAGCAGGGTTTGGCTGCCGTCGGCATCGACGACGGTTCCGGTCTTGGCGAAGGTCACCGTGCCGCCGTCGCCGGTGGCGATGATCGTGGGACGGAAGCGTTCGGTGTGCAGGCGGTCGGCGATGCCGTCTTGGGCGAAGCGCTGTTCAAGGGCATCGAGCAGCCCGGCGGGTCCGCAGGCCCAGGTCTGACGCTCCGCGAAGTCATCGACGATGTCGGCGAGGCGGGAGACGTCGAGTATGCCGGCAGTGTCGGTGTGCCGCTCCAACAACCGGATTCGACCCTCGCTGGCCATAAGCTTCAGCTCCGCCCCGAAGATCACATCGTGTGCGGTGGGCGCGGAATGCAGCACGACGATGTCGGAGCCTGCGTCGGTCATGTTGCGCAGCATGCCCATCACCGGGGTGATGCCACTGCCTGCGATGAGGAACAGAATCTTGGGAGGGACCGGATGGCTGAGGGTGAACTCACCTGACGCCTGTTCGAGTTGGACGATGGTGCCGGCCGTGGCGTGCCGCACGAGGTGGTTGCTGACGGCTCCGCCGGGTATCGCCTTGGTCGTGATCGCGATACAGCCGTCGGCTCGCGTGGTTTCGGAGGTCAACGAGTAGGCCCGCCACTGCCGGACACCGTCGACATCGATGCCGATGCGCACGTACTGCCCGGGTGTGTGGCCCCGCCAGCCGCGGCCGGGTTTGATCACCACAGTGACGGCGTCGCGGGTCTCGGGGTGGATATCGAGGATCCGACCGCGCAGCGCGGCGCCGGAGCGCAGCGGGTCGATGATGTCGAGGTAGTCGGCGGGGACCAGTGGGGTGGTGACCCGTTCGGCGAACTTCACGAGCCGGTCATGCAGCGCGCCGGCGACAGTGGGTCGGGGTGCTGTTGTTGCCATTGCTCCTGTTGTCATGACTCCATGGTGGGTTATCCCGTGGGATGGAGTCTTGTCCGTATAACGTGGACTACTTGCTTGAATTTGTTCGAAAGGAACAGTTATGCCCGATTCGCGTCGATTCACCGGATTGGAGCTTGCTGATGACGTGGTGTTGGCGTTGCAGGCGGTGCTGCCCCAGATGGCGGAGCGCACTGTTGCGGCGGTCACCGTAGAGGTTCCGAGCTACGCCGATGCATTCAGCGGACCGATGGGCCAGAACATCGAGAACGCGGTTCAGATGGCGTTGGGCGCCTTCCTGCGGCTGGCGACGCGCGCAGAGGGCACCGACGCCGCAGCCCAACTGTCGCCCGCCCTGGACGGAGCCTATGAGCTCGGCGGTGGGGAGGCCCGCAACGGTCGCTCCGTGGACGCACTTCTAGCGGCCTACCGGGTGGGTGCCCGGGTGGCGTGGCGGGAGCTGTCCAACACCGCGGTGAACGCCGGGCTGCCCGCCGAGGGAATCGCCCGGTTCGCCGAGTTGGTGTTCGCGTTCATCGATGAACTGTCGGCTTCGAGTGTCACCGGACATGCCGACGAACTGGCCACTACCGGACGGGTCAGGGAGCGATATCTCGAACGGCTCGGGCAGAATCTGGTGGCCGGCGCAGCCGTGGAGATTCTGCAGGCCAGTGCGGAGAAGGCTGACTGGCCGATACCGAAATCTCTTACCGCCGTGCTTGTTCCCACCATGCAGGTTCGTGGATTGGCGGCGGGACTCGCCCCGTCGACCTTGCAGCTCACTGAAGACCTGCCCGGCATCGACCCGGCTGAGTCTCTGACTCTGCTCCTGGTACCGGACATGGCTGGACCGTTGCGGCGCCAACTGCTCCGCAGCCTGAAGGGAAAGAAGGCGTGGGTTGGGCCGGCGCGGCCCTGGACACAGGCGCGGACCTCCTATCGACGGGCGGTTCAGGCCCGGGTGTTGGTCCCCGCCCCCGGCGCAGGTGTCCCCGCCCCCGGCGCAGGTGTCCCCGCCCCCGGCTCTGATGTCGTCGATACCGACGAACACCTCGTCGAGTTGGTTCTGGGCGCCGACCGCGCTGCAGCCGACGACCTGCGCCGCCGAGCGCTGGCACCGCTCTCACAGCTGCGAAGCAGCACCGCGGATCGGCTGACCGAAACTCTGCGCTCATGGCTACTGCATCAAGGCCTGCGCGACGCCGTTGCCGCTGATCTCTTCGTGCACCCTCAGACTGTGCGCTATCGCATGACTCAACTGCGCGAACTTTACGGGGACAGGCTGAAGGACCCGCATACCATTCTTGAACTCACTGTGGCGCTGGGGATTCCACCGGGACTCGGTGGTTCCGAGGACGATCCAGATCAGTAGGCCGGCGGCCCTGCCCTCTTAGATCTGTGCCGGCGCTGGGCCGACAAGATTCGACGGTCGGCAGCAGATCGTCACGGCGAGAGTCACTATCGCCGCGACTGCGAAGGCTGCCTGCACGCTGACCAGATCGGCGGTTCCGCCCAGCAGTGCCGCCGCTATCGGTCGCGAGCCGAGAAATCCGACCAGCCAGAGCGCCATGATCCGCCCGCGCAACTCCTCGGGCGCGCGTTCCTGCACGACGGTGCTCAATCCGGTCATGGCCCAACCGAAGCCCAAGCCGGCCAGGGCGAACCCCGCCAGCGCCGCGACCGGAGCGGACCCCACGGCGAGCAGAGCACACCCGGCGCACAGCCCTGCCAGCCCGATGGACGACACATGCGCTGAGGCCAGTCGGCCCCGCATCAGGGCCAGCGCAATCATGCCGACCGCCGCCCCGATACCGAACACCGCCGACAGGGTTCCGACGAGTCCCGCACCGCCGCCCAGCCCATCGGCAACCGATGGCGTCAACGTGATCGACGGGTCCGACGCGAAACCGACGGTGGTCACCGCGATCAGTGCCAGCAGCAACGGCCGGTCGCCCACGACGTATCTGATGGCTGCGCGCACTCGATAGTCCGCCCCCGAACGCCGCTCCGGCGGTGACGGGAAGCTGACGGCGACGAGGAAGGTGACGAAGATGAGATGCAGGCCGGCGCTGACGGCGAAGCCGGCAGCAGGCCCGACCTTGGCGGCCAGGTAGGCGCCGGCGGCGGGTCCGACGATCCGCCCGATCGTCATCGGGATGCTGTTGAGCGCCATCGCCGTCGGGAGTTCACCGTCGCGGATCAGGGCGGGCACGATCGACTGCATCGCCGGCCCGCCCACTACGAAGCCGAACCCGACCAGGGAAGTGCCCAAGAGAATCGGGATCGCTGAAGACGTCCCATGGAGTCCCGGTTCGATGAACAACCATGCCGCCACAGATCCGGACCCTGCGACGCACAGCACTCTGCCGAGCAGGATCTGGCGCGCCGGGTTCCCGGTGTCGGCCCACTTGCCGCTGGTGGGACTCAGGATCAGCTGCGGTGCGAACTGTACGACGCCGACCAGGCCGACCATCAATGCAGAGCGCGTCGCTTCGTACATCACGATCGCCGCGACGATGCCGTGCGTCCACACCGCGACGACGGCGAACATCTTGCCCCAGAAGAGCGCACCGAAGACCGGGTCGAATAGCAGCCCGAGCGCTCCCCGCGGTGGGGCAGTTGGTGGCCGGGCCCTGGTTTCGGTCACCATTGGCCGGCGATCATTGGTCGGCCGCGCGCTCGAAGCGTCGGGTCAGCCGGTCCAACAGGGCGACCAGGGTGTCGACATCAGCGTCGGTCCAGTCGGAGATCGTTTCAGCAACCAGGTCGCGCCGCCGGTCGGTCACAGTGGCCATTGCTTTGCGGCCGATGTCTGTTAACGCCAGGTCGCAGCGCCGTTGATCGTCGGGAGCGGAGGTCTTCTTCAGCAACCCGGCCGCGACGACGGCGCCGACTGTGCGACTGGCGGTCGAGTGCTCAACGGCCATGAACTCGGCGACATCGCGGACGGACGCCCCGCCGCCGCTACCTTGACACTCCTCCACCGCTCGCAGTACTCGCAGCGTCGACACGTTCGTCACCGGTCCGGCGCTGTCCAGCAGGCGCCGCCGCCAGGTCGGCTTCTGCCGCGCGAGGTGAATACGCGTCAACAGCTCATCGAGGTGGTCGTATCGAGAGCGCGGCACTATATATGCATAGCACATAGATATATCCACGCACCAGCGATGCCGGCCGGTCCGGTCGCCCCCCGAACCTCCGATCGTGGTGTCCGCGCCGGGTCAGCGGGCCTTCCAAGCCGGTTTTCGCTTCTCCCCCCAGGCGGTGAGGCCTTCTCCAGCATCTGCGGTCGCTCCGGCCACCTTGCGCATGACTTCACCGAAGCGAACTGACTCGATCCAGCCCATGTCTGATGTGCGCCACGCCACTTCCTTGGTGGCTCGTTGAGCGAGTGGGGCTGCCGCGGTGAGGGTTTCGGCCCACTCGCGCGCGGCAGCGGCCAAGTCTGCGGGCTCGACGAGTTTCCACACCAGGCCCACCTCCTTGGCCCGTTCGGCAGTCATCGGACGGCCCGTCAGCAGTAACTCCATCGCATCTGCCCATCGAATCCGTTGAGGCAGTCGGATGGCACCGACGATGGTGGGTACGCCGATCGCCACCTCGGAGAAGGAGAAGGTCGCCTCTGTGCTGGCTATGACGAAGTCGCAGAACAGGATTCCCGTCAGGCCATAGCCGATACACGGACCCTGCACCGCCGCGATCGTCGGCTTGAACAGCTCCATCCCGCTTTCGAAGGAGTTTATTGTCGGCTTCTCCCAAAATGTGCCGCCGAACGTTCCTACCGAGCCTTCGCCGTCCTTGAGATCGCCCCCGGCGCAGAAGACCTTGCCGTTGGCGGTGAGGATCCCCACCCACGCGTCCTCGTCGTCGCGAAACCGGTCCCATGCGGCGTTCAGCTCTGTTCGCAGCGCTCCGTTGATGGCGTTGCTCGCCTCGGGGCGGTTGAGGGTGATGGTGGCAATGTGCCGATCCAGCTCGTAGGTGACCAGACTCATTTCTTCACCCTAATCGGCGGCTATCACGCGGCAGGCGGTCAGAGACCCCGGCAGCGGGCCGGGGTCTTCGCGAACTCGAGGTTCCACGTTGAACAATGGCGTGGTGAACGAGGCGCTCAATGCGACATGGATCTCCGAGTGACAAGATCTTCGAGTGACGATCAGCTACGACGAAGCCCTACGCGGGCGAATTCGGGCGCATCTGGCGGGCCACAAGCGCCGCGAAGCCACCGATCCGAACAAGCGGCACGCGGCCGTCGCGGTGGTGCTGGTCGACTCCGAGCTCGGCGAAGACCGGGTTGATCCGGCCGCGGTGGACGACTGGATTGCCGGCCGGACGATGCCTGGTGCTCTGGACGGCCGCATGGTGGACGTCTCGGGCGGTGCTTCTTTCCTACTGTGCCGCCGGACAGCTCGGCTCTCATCACATGCTGCTCAGTGGGCGCTACCGGGCGGCCGGCTGGATCCGGGCGAGACGGTGGTCGATGCCGCGCTTCGTGAACTCGAGGAGGAGGTCGGAATCACCCTGCCCGATACGGCCGTGCTGGGCCTGCTCGACGACTATCCGACGCGGTCTGGCTACATCATCACGCCGGTGGTCATCTGGGGCGGCGGACGGCTCGACCTGCGCCCGTCGCCGGACGAAGTGGTGGCCGTCTATCGAGTGGGCATGCATCAACTCCTGCGTCCCGATTCGCCGCAGTTCATCAGTATCGCTGAGAATTCCCGCCCCGTCGTGCAGATCCCGTTGGGCAACGACCTCATCTACGCGCCGACGGGAGCGGTCCTGCTGCAGTTTCGGTGGCTCGCCCTTGAAGGGCGTCATGACCGGGTCGACGGACTCGAACAACCAGTCTTCGCCTGGAGATGAACCGGAACGGTGCGGATCGCCGCGATCACTGGCCGGGGTGCAGTGCCGTCTGCCCCGTACTGCGGAACAACACTCGTGCTGCGATCGCCACAGCGTGGTCGGCGAACCGCTCGTAGAACCTGCCCAACAGCACCAAGTCGACCGCCGCGGGAACGCCGTGGCTCCACTGCGGTGACATCACCGTGCTGAACAGGCGGCGGTGCATATCGTTCATCGCCGCGTCGTCGTCGCGAATTCGGCTCGCCCGCACCGGATCTCCATCGACGATGACGGACGCGGCGTCGTCCGCCAAATCCACTGCGAGGCTGCCTATTTCAGAGAACTGTGCGACGACCTCACTCGGCAGGGCCGATTCCGGGTGGCGCCGCCGGACGATGCGGGCGACGTGCCCGGCAAGTCCGCCCATTCGGTCGGCGTCAGAAGCGATGTGGACGGCGGCCACGACCGCGCGCAGGTCACTGGCAACCGGTGCCTGCCGCGCCAGCAACGTCAGCGCTGCATGGTCTACGTCGTGCCGCAGCCGCGCCAGGGTTTCCAGTTCGGTGATGGTCTGCTCAGCAGCATCGAGGTCCACGGTAAGCAGGCTGAGGGTGGCGCGTTGCATGGCTTCGCCCGCCAATTCGCACATGTGGGCGAGGTCGGTGTTGAGCGCGTCCAGCTGATGATGAAATTCGGTACGCACCCATGCTCTCCTTTCCGCAGCGGTAAGTACCCACGGCACTCTCAGCGATCCCACACACCAGGATAACGGGCGGTTGACCTCGCCGATTCCTGGATCGGCGACGATGCAGTGGCCCAAGAACAATGATTCCGTGCGGTACGTATCCTGTGATGCCGGTGAAAAGAATGGAGTCCTCATGACAGGTCGACGAGTGGTTCGTGGCGGCGTCGTCGCGGCAGTGGGTGCGTGGGCGACGCTTGTGGGTGTGGCTGCTCCGACCGCCACGGCACAGCCGTGTCCCGATGCGGAGGTGGTGTTCGCCCGCGGGACCGGTGAGGCCCCCGGCGTCGGGGGGATCGGGCAGGCCTTCGTCGACTCGGTGCGGGCTCAGGCCGGCCCCAGGTCGGTAGGTGTCTATGCGGTGGGCTATCCCGCAGGCGACAACTTCGCCGATCGGATCGGCTTCGCATCGACGGTCGTCGACGGGGTGCGGGACGCCGCCGACCGCGTGCAGACTATGGCGGCTGACTGTCCGGACACCAAAATGATTCTTGGCGGATACTCCCAGGGTGCGTTGGTGGCCGGCTTCGTGACCTCGGCTGAGGTGCCGGCCGGCGTGCCCGCGGAAGCAGTGCCGCAGCCGATGCCGCCCGAAGTCGCTGAGCATGTGGCAGCTGTCGTCCTGTTCGCCACCCCTTCGGCTGACTTCCTCGGCCAGTTCGGGGCGCCCCCGGTCACCATCGGACCGCTCTACCAACAAAAGACACTGGAACTGTGCGACCCGGGCGACTCGATCTGCTCAGGCGCGCCAGGCGGCGGGCCGAACCTCGCGCACGCCATGTATGCGTTTGACGGAAGTGTGAACGAAGGCGCGGCCTTCGCCGTCAGTCGCCTGTAGCGCGAAGTGGATCGTGCCCTAGCTATTAGCGTACGATGGAAATATGTCCGCACCGGCCGACTCCGATATCGATCCGCTCGCCCTGGATCGACAGGTGTGCTTCGCGTTGGCGATCACCCACCGGGCCGTCCTGGCCGTCTACCGGCCACTGCTGGAGCCTCTTGGGTTGACCCATCCCCAGTATCTGGTGATGCTCGCGTTGTGGGACCGCCACACGTCGCATCCGGCTCCTCGGTCACCGCTGTCGGTCAAGGAAATCGCGACCACACTGCAATTGGATTCCGCCACGTTGTCGCCGATGCTCAAGCGGCTCCAAGCCCTGGGGCTGATCACCCGGACCCGGAGTTCGGCCGACGAGCGCGCGACAGACGTCGAGTTGACCGGGGCCGGAATCGCGCTGCGTGAATCCGCACTCGCGGTTCCAGCCGCCGTCGTCGCACGCCTCGGCGTCGGTCTGGCCCAACTCGAGGAATTGCACCGGGCACTGACCTCCATCAACGTCGCGGCGCTGGCGGCGGGGAGCTCACATGACGAAACCGACCGCTGAGAGGGGAACCATCGTGGCCACCGACCGACCATCATTTCTGCAAAACATCGGATACTCCTACGGGCGTCGCCTGCCGCCCTCGATGCGCAGGTGGGTGGCCGAAGACCTCGCCGCGCAGGGAGCCGTACGCCGGCACATGATCCGGATGGCGATACCGCCAATCTTCGTACTCGCGCCGCTCTGGCTGTTACCGGCGTCGCTATACGTGCATATCGAGATGACGGTACCGATCTACCTGTGGAGCTTGCTGATGGCGTTCGCGCTCAACAAGGTGTGGCGCCGGCACCGGCTGGCCCAACACGGGCTCGATCCCAAGCTGGTCGATGTGATCAACCGCAAGAAGAGGGCGCACATCGACGAGGACTACATCCGCCGATTCGGCCCGCGGCCGGAATCGGCTGAGTGGCAGTCCAATAGCAATCCGTTTCACTGACGTCGGGCCGCTTCGGCTTTGAATTAGGCCGGCTACCTGCTCCGCCGTCGGGCCACCTGTTGTTTGATCTTCTCGGGCAGGGCATCTGCTGCCGCCAGTTGGGGCATCAACTCAGGTTCCAGCATGAGAGCTCGAAACACGGTGCCGATCGTCACCGAGTGGGCCGGTCGATCGATGACCTCGATCCGGTCGGCGGCGCGGATGGTGCCAGGCTCGATCACCCGGAAGTACGCGCCCGGCAGCGCCGCGGCGGTGAACGTCTTGATCCACCCGGGGACGGCCAGCCACGTCGAGAAGGTTCTGCAGGGAATCCGTGGGCTCGTGACTTCCAGTACCAGTCCGTCGGAACCGATCGACCACCGCTCGCCGATCAGGCAATCGTTGATGTCCACGTCGGAGGTGGTGATGTTCTCCCCGAATGTGCCATTGGGGAGGTCACGGTCGAGCCGGGACTGCCAACCGGCGAGATCTTCGCGGGCGTAGGCATAAACCGCCTGATCGTCGCCGCCGTGGTGCCGCGGGTCGCAGATCGAGTCGCCCACCACGCCGCTGCCCAGGCCACCCTGCCTGGGGCCCGGCGCGCGGACTGCCAACGGCTCGGCGCTGGGGCGTTTGTCGATACCGCTACGCAGCTCGCCCAGGTTGACGGGTACCTGCGCCGCGTTCACCGTCAACACCGAAGCCATCCTCAAAGGTTAACGCCCCGGCCGCGGACTCACGCGTGAGCTAAATGTCGGACTACAGACCCGCCAGGTCGTCGGGAACGTCTACCGCGTACTGCCGGAGCACGTCCAGAGGCACCGCATCCAGTGTGCGCTCGTGGGTCGATGCCAGCACCACCGGGCAGGCATGGCCGTCCTGGTGTGCCCGAAGCCAGTTCAGTGAAGTGACGCACCAGCGGTCGCCGGGCACCAAGCCCGGGAACCGGTAGGCGGGCATGGGTGAGGACAAATCGTTGCCGATCGAGCGCTGGTGGTCGAGGAACTCGGTGGTCATCACCCCACAGATGGTGTGCAGGCCTTGGTCCTCATCGCCGGTGCTGCAGCATCCGTCGCGGTAAAAGCCGGTCAGCGGCTCGGTCCCGCACGGGTTGAGAGGTCCGCCCAGCACGTTCCGGTCAAAGATCGAGCGTTCCGGGTTCGAGCGCTCGGCCATCAGATGCTCAGCTTCCGATAGCGGCGCAGCCGCCGAATGCTCTGCGCCGTCGCCGCGCCGGCGACTGGCGCGAGCGCAGCGCTCAGTTGCTCCCGGACATCGTCGACGTCCAGCCTCATGCCGATCGCGACCAGGCAGTTGGGGGACAGGTGCGCAGGCGCGGCGGCGATGTGGATGGACGGCCCGACGACGTTGACGACGTAGACCCGCGTGCTGGCTCGGTAGCGCACGGCGACGGTGCCTTTCAGCCGGTACACACCGGGTGGGGGTTGCTCCAGGAAATCGATGACGGCGCCGGGATCCACGCACCCTTGGGTGACAACCGTGACGGAATCCGCGTGATCGTGCTCGTGATCGTCGCTGTGGGCCGCTGAGCTCTCCGACTCGGTGCCGAAGAGCAACTCGCGGAACGTCAGTTGGCCCGACTCCCCGCCAGCGGCGGCGACGTCGTAGAGCAGTGCGGGGTCGATTCGGCCCGCTGTAGCGCCCACCACCTGCGCATGAGGGTTGCGTTCGCGAACCCTGCTCTCGAATCGCTGCAATGCAGCGGCGCGTGCGCCTTCCGCAATCTGGTCGAGCTTGTTGACCACCACCAGCGTGGCGGCGCCGTAGCGTGCCGGTGGGACGGCGTCCCGGTCGACGGCGTCGAAATGAGTTGCGGCATCCAGCACATCGATGACCCCGCCCGGCCGTACTCCGTCCACGCCGCTGAAGCGGATGATCCGGGAGATCGCGACCGGGTCGGCCAGACCGCTGGCCTCGACGATGATCGCATCGAGGCGGAGCCTGGGATCAGCCAGGCGGGTCAGCGCGACGTCGAGTCCGCCGTCGTCGGGCAGGCAGCAGATACACCCACCGGCGATCGACGCGGGCTCGTCCACCTGTCCGGTCACCAGCCCGGCGTCGACGTTGAGCTCGCCGAAGTCGTTGATGACCACCCCGATCCGGGCGTCGGGGCTGCGCAGCACATGGTTGAGCAGGGTCGTCTTGCCGGCGCCGAGGTAGCCGGTCAGCGCGATGACGGGAATCGCTTGCACGGTAACTCCTTCGGTATCCAGCAGGCCGTCGCGGCTACCTGGGGCCGGAAGCACCTCAGCAGCATACGATCCATGCACACGGGAGTGCCGGACCCGATCTCGGGGAACCCGGGTCCGGCCCCGATACGCACGCTGTCCAGCCACTTCAGGGGCGGGCACGCAGGCACCAGCCAGGGTTTCCTCGAGCGAGCTGAAGAGCATCGCGCGCGATGGTGGCATCCTGGCTTGATGGGACTGCTCTTCCGGCTGGCCGAGCTGCTGATCTTGCTGGTGCCGCTGGCCGGTGTGGGCTATGCGACCTTCAGGGCGATCACGGCGGTGCGGGATCGCCGGGCAGACCAGCTCGCGCCGGCCGCCGACCAGCCCCCCAGCAGCGACACAGCGCAGCGGCGTGCGATAACGCGCACGATCGAGGAGCATGACCGGACCGATACCCGGTGGCTGGATTATGAGCTCGACGTCGCCAGGCTGCTCGACTACCCGCTGATGACCGATATGCGCGACCCGCTCACCGAGCGATTCCACCGGGCAAAGCTGAAGGCGGACTTCCTGCGTCCGGCTGAGGTGGTAGACCTCGTCGACGACCGCGATGCCACGCGCGAGTATCTGGACGCGGTGCAGGAGTATGTCACCGCTTTCGACGTCGCCGAAGCAGAAGCGATCAGGCGCCGGCGCGACAGCTTCTCGGGCGAGGAGCAGGAGCGCCTTGCCCGAGCGCAACGGCTGCTCCGGGTGTCGGCGGACTCTGCGGCGACGCCGCAGGAACGCGAGCGGGCTTATCGCTTGGCGCGGCGGGAGCTCGACGGGTTGATCGTGCTGCCCGAGCGCGCGCGTGCGGCGCTCGAACGCGGCATTTCCGGCGAGCTCGGCAGCTAACCGGCCGTCAGCGCCGCGTCGGCGACATCCAACGCGCGATCCAGGATCGCCACGCCTTCGAGCGCCTGCTCGTCGGTGACGATGCACGGCGGCACGACGTGGATGCGGTTGTAGTTCGCGAACGGCAGCAAGCCGGCCTTCTTGCACTCCGAGATCACCGCGTTCATTGCCGCGCTGGAGCTGCCGTAAGGCGCCAGTGGTTCCCGTGTCACCTGATCGGCGACCAACTCGACTGCCCAGAACACGCCCGCTCCGCGCACCTCGCCGACGCAGCGATGCCGCGCGGCCATCTGCTTCAGTGCGGGTGCCAGCACGTCGTTCCCGATTCGCGCGGCGTTCTCCACGATGCCTTCCTCGGCCATCGCATTGATGGTGGCGACCGCGGCGGCCGTGGCCAGCGGATGACCCGAGTACGTCAGCCCACCCGGGTACGCGCGATGGGAAAAAGTGTCCGCGATCGCGGGGCTGATGGCCACGCCACCGAGGGGCACGTAACCGGAATTCACCCCCTTGGCGAAGGTCAGCAGGTCCGGCGTGACATCGAAATGGTCTATGGAAAACCATGTCCCGCAGCGGCCGAAGCCCGCCATCACCTCATCGGCGATGAAGAGGATGCCGTATTCGTCGCACAGTGCCCGCACCCCGGCGACGTAACCGGCCGGCGGCACCATGATGCCGGCGGTTCCAGGGATCGGCTCGAGGATGATCGCCGCGATGGTGGACGGCCCTTCCATCCAGATGACTTCGCGTAGATGGGCCAGCGCGCGGTCGCACTCCTGGGCCTCGGTGGTGGCGTGGAACTGCGACCGATAGAGGAACGGTCCGAAGAAGTGGACGACGCCCGCACCGCCGCGGTCGTTGGGCCAGCGCCGCGGATCTCCGGTGAGGTTGATCGCGGTCTCGGTGCCGCCGTGGTAGGAGCGGTAGCGGGAGAGCACCTTGTGGCGGCCGGTATGCAGGCGGGCCATCCGCACTTCGTGCTCCACAGCCTCTGCGCCGCCATTGGTGAAGAACACTTTGTCCAGTTCACCAGGCGTGCGTTCGGCGATCAGCCGCGCGGCTTCGGAGCGGGCGTCGTTGGCGTGCTGGGGTGCCACCGTGCACAGCTTGGCGGCCTGCTCGGCAATGGCGGCGACAACCTTGGGGTGCTGGTGGCCGATGTTGGTGTTCACCATCATTGACGAGAAATCGAGCATTCGGTTGCCATTGCCGTCCCAGACGTGGCAGCCCTGCGACGCGACGATCGTCATCGGGGTGATCTCAGCCTGCGCGGACCACGAGTGGAACACGTGGGCGCGGTCGAGTTCGTAGGCACGAGTGGCCTGCTCGCGAGCCGCCTCGACGCTCAGGCCGTTGGGCAGCATCGAAGTGTCGGTCTGCATAGTCATGACGGTAGGACCTATTCAGGTCGTCAGCCCAGCGAAGCCTTCTCGAGCTCCCCAAGCGCATCGCCGGTGTACACCGCAAGCCGCTGAAGGTGCGGTAAGGCGTCGCGGCAGCCGATGAAGCCGAAGTTCATGCTGTCGGCGTAGCTCTGTAGTGTGACGTTCAGCGCCATCCCGTGCACCGGAATAGACACCGGATACGTCGCTTCCAATCGGGAACCGTTGAAGTACAACAATTCCCGGGGGCCCGGGACGTTGGACACGCACAGGTTGAAAGTGTAGGGCCACGGCGGTTTCACGCCCGTCAAAGCGCCCGCGATCTGTCCGCCTGCCGGAGCCAGCAATGCCGCGCTGTAGGCGACGATGGCCGCCGGTGACATCGTCTGGAGCTGGGCCTTGGAGGCTCGCGTGGCCGCCGTGATCGTCGCCAGACGCTCGACGGGATCCTCGATGTCGGTGCCCATCGGGGCCAAGATGGCTCCCACCGCGTTGCCGCCGCCCTCGTCGCCCTTGGGCCGCACGTTTACCGGAAGGAACGCGATCAGCGAGCGCTCCGGCAACTCGTCGATATCGGCCAGGAACTTGCGCAGACCGCCGCCGATGATGGCCAGCGCGACATCGTTGATCGTCGCGCCGTGCTGAGAGCCCACCGCCTTCAACCGATCGAATTCGTACTGCTGGGTGGCGAAGCGGCGGTTGCGGCTGATTCGCGCGTTGAGGATGCTGTGGGGCGCGGACACCGAACCCGCGATATGGCCGTACTCGCCGTCGCGCCGGATCTGGGTGTTGACCAGCGCGTTGGTGAGATCGACTGCGGAGGTGACCCCGTCGGTGACCGCCGAGCTGATGCCGCCGAGTGCGCGCATCGTGGCGGTCAGTGGATTCAGCGAGATTCCCGAGTCCGCGGTCGGGGGACGCGAGCGGGACGGCATGGGCACGTTGAAGAACATCTGGGTATCGCGCGCCTCCGGGTCGGCCGAAAGGCTGCGCGCCAGCATTTTCATCGCACTGTAGCCGTCGACCAACGCGTGGTGGATCTTCATGTAAAACGCGAAGCGTCCACCCTCGAGTCCCTCGATGACGTGGATCTCCCATGGCGGCCTGGTCAGGTCGAGGTGATTGCTGTGCAGCCGGGACACCAGGATGCCCAGCTCCCGTTCGTCGCCCGGACTCGCAAGGGCCGACCGTCGGACGTGATAGTCGAAGTCGAAGTCGTCGTCGGTCACCCAATCGTGGACCGGGCTGAACTGCAACCTCGGGTGGGCCAGTTTGCGGTTCCACGGTGCCACCACCTTCTGCCGCCGCGCCTCGTCGATCATGTCCCGCAGGTAGTCGCGCGGTAGATCGGCGGGCGGTGTGAACGGCAGAAGCCCTGCGACGTGCATCTTCGAACTCGATGTCTCGCCGTAGATGAACATCAGGTCTTGCAGCCCAAGCCTGGCACTGTCGTTGCTCAAGGGGTCTCCTGTGGCCGTAGCTGCTTGCTGTCTTCGTCTAGCGGTGTGGCTGATGGTGTAGGCAACGGTACGCCGGTGCGGTCAGGTTCCACAGAAAGTTTGAAAGGACGTGCTGAACTGCTGCTCGGCGGGCTCGGCGAAGCGCGCGAATCCAGGCCGTTCCACGAACGGGGATCCGACGGCGTCCAGCAGCCGCAGGAACGGCTCCAGGTCGCCCGCGCTGGCAGCTGCCAACGCTTCTTCGACGAGGTGGTTGCGCGGGATGTAGATGGGGTTGACGAGATCCATCGCCTCCGGGTCGGGAGCCAGTGCCCGCCATCGGGTGGCCCAGCCGTCGAATCTCGCCAGGTCGATGAACTCGCCGCGCACCGGTTCGGCGTCTCCGCGAGCTGCCTGGCTGAGTCGGCGATAGAACGACGTGTGGTCGATCTGGTTCTGCTGCATCTGTGGGAGTAACTCCTCGATGAGCGGGGCCACCGCCGGGGCAGGAGCGTGCGCAACTCCGAGCTTGGCCTGCATGCCGTCCGACCAGCTCTGCTGGTAGCGGCCGGCGAACCCGTCCAGAGCCGCCTTCGCCAGCTCGACGGCGCGCTCGAGGTCTTCGGTGCCGGATACGTCTTCGGTGCCGGATACGAACAGCGGCAGCAGCGCTTCGGCGAAGCGGGTCAGATTCCACAGCGCGATCCCGGGCTGGTTGCCGTATGCGTAGCGTCCGCCAGTGTCGATCGAGCTGAATACGGTTGCCGGATCGAAGCTCTCCATGAAGGCGCACGGTCCGTAGTCGATGGTCTCGCCCGAGATGGTCGTGTTGTCGGTGTTCATCACCCCGTGCACGAAACCGGCCAGCATCCAGCGGGCGATCAACTCGGCCTGCACGGTGCTGACCGCCTCGAGCAGGGCGACGTAGGGGTTGTCGGCCGCGGTCGCAGCCGGATGGTGCCGTGCGATCGCGTGGTCGGCCAGCCTGCGCAACAGATCGAGGTTCCCCGTCGACTGAGAAATCTCGGCGGCGTACTGAAACGAGCCGACTCGGAGATGGCTGTCTGCTACGCGGGCGAGCACGGCCCCGGGCAACACCGTCTCCCGATATACCGGCCGTCCTGTCTCGGCCACCGCGAGAGCGCGAGTCGTCGGGATGTGCAGTGCGTGCATGGCCTCGCTGATGAGGTACTCGCGCAGCATCGGTCCGATCGCGGCCAGTCCATCGCCGCCCCGGGCGAACGGCGTCCGGCCCGAACCTTTGAGGTGGAGGTCCCGTACCCGGCCGCCGGCGTCGACGATTTCACCGAGCAGCAATGCGCGGCCGTCCCCGAGGCGGGGGACGAAACCGCCGAACTGGTGGCCTGCGTAAGCCTGCGCGACGGGCGTCGCGTCGTCGGGGACCGTCGTGCCTACCAGCAGGCCCAACCCCTCGGCGCTACGCAACCAGGTGGGGTCGAGGCCGAGTTCGGCTGCCAGTGGTTCGTTGAGGATGACGAGCTTGGGCTCGGGCGCCGTCTCCGCCTGCCAGTGCACCGCCAACTCGGGAAGCTCCCGGCCGAACCAGCCCTGTAGTGCGATGCTCACCTCATCCAGCCTACTGAGGCGGCGGAATCACGGCGATCGCGTCGACCCCGTCTTTGATCGAGGTCCGGCGATCGCCGTCCTCTAGCACCAGCGTCCCCGTCGGCTCGGTGTATGCGCCGCTCTTCGGCAAGACCAGCGCGCGCCGGCCCGGCGCGACGTCGCCAGTCTCCAGCGCCGCGGCCGGCGGGGTGATCTCCTGGATGCTGCCGGGGCCTACTGTGTCCAATTGCCACACCAGAGGCGAATACAACGTGGGCTGGTCGCACTGCCAGGTCGCCAGGCTCAGCCTGGGAGGACCAGTCGGCGGCCACCAGAGCTTCGGCACCCTCGACCCGCTAGCGGCGTCCGGGCCCGCCACGTCGAAGGTCTGCTGGTCGCCGTCGGCTTCGGACAATACGACCGATGCGTTCCCGCAGGCGCTGTCCCTGCCCTGGTACAGAGCGTATGCGAGCTGGGTACCGTCGGCGCTCAGCCGTGCCACCGAAACCGGTGAGTTCGCCTCAGCCTGGCCGAGCCTGGTCGGCGCACCTGGACCGCGCGCGACGTACAGGGTGTCGGGGCCACCGAACGGCGACGGTGGAGCCTCCACCCGCGCAATCACCGCGGTGCCGCCGCGAGCGACGAGCAGTCGCGGCTCACCCGGGCGCACCCCGGCCACCGGGGGGAGTTCGACCGTCTGGTGCAGCACGGGTTGTGCGTCCGGGTCCGCCAGGTCCAGCTGCATCAGGCGATTCGGCTGCTCCCACCAGATGATGGTGCTGCCATCACCGGTTCCCAGAACCGGTCCCACCGGCACCGGGCGAGTCGTTGTCTTCCTGGTGTCGACCTCGAGCGTGGCGACCCGGTTGTCGGTGGTGCGCGCGAAGAGGAAGCGGCCGTCCGCGGTGGCAATTAGGTCGTTGGAGGGCTCGAAGGTGCCCGGCGACGAGGCGATCACGCTGGTGCCATCGACGAGCCCGATCTCGTCGAGCGCTCGGTAGGCGAGAAGGGGTCCGGTGGGTTTGGCCGGCGTCGGGTCGAACGGGGAGCTCGGGCGGGCCGGGGCGGAACCACGACCTGAGTCGCCGACGGTGCAGGCCGCGACGAGGCTGGCGATCAGGGCCAGCGTCGCGACCAGCGTGCGGGATGTCTTCGGACTGCGCAGGATTTTCATGATGGCTGTGCCCCTATGAAAGCTCAGTGCCGAGTGTGATCTGGCACTGGGTCGTCCGCGCAAAGCCGAGAATCTGGCTGTCGGTAGGGTAAAGCTCCTCTGGCGGCGGGGATGTAAGGCCCAATGACCTGGAGACGACGGACGTCGGCGGGCCGCCGGGAACAGTCGATATCAGATGTGGAGCAACGCTGTGAGTCTGAACACCATTGCCCTGGAACTGGTGCCGCCGAATGTCGAACGGGGCCGTGAGCGGGCACTCGAGGACGCCGAAAAGGTACTGCGCTGCTCGTCGGAGGCAGGTCTGGCCGGGCGAATCCGCCACGTCATGATCCCGGGAATGATCGAAGAGGATGACGATCGGCCCATCGAGATGAAGCCGAAGCTGGACGTTCTGGACTTCTGGTCGATGATCAAGCCGGAGCTTCCCGGGATCAACGGCCTGTGCACCCAGGTGACCGCGTTCATGGATGAGCGCGCGCTGCGTGCCCGACTGACCCAGTTGGGTGACAGCGGGTTCGACGGGATCGCGTTCGTCGGGGTCCCCCGCACCCTCAACGACGGCGAGGGCACCGGCGTCGCACCCACCGACGCGTTGTCGATTTTCGACGGCGTCGTCGACAACCGCGGCGTGATCCTGATCCCGACCCGGGAAGGTGAACACGGGCGCTTCGAGTTCAAATGCAATCGGGGTGCCACCTACGGCATGACCCAGCTGCTGTACTCGGACGCGATCGTCGCGTTTCTCACCGAGTTCGCCGCCATGACGGAGTATCGACCCGAAATCCTGCTGTCGTTCGGTTTTGTGCCCAAGGTCGAGAGCAAGGTCGGTCTGATCGACTGGCTGATCCAGGATCCAGGCAATGCGGCGGTGGCCGCCGAGCAGGAGTTCGTCAAGACGCTCGCCGGCAGCGAACCCGCCGAACGGCGCAACCTGATGCTCGATTTGTACAAGCGGGTGGTCGATGGTGTGGGTGCGCTCGGCTTCCCGTTGAGCGTCCACTTCGAAGCCACCTATGGCGTGAACACGCCGGCGTTCCAGACTTTCGCCGCGATGCTGGAGTACTGGTCGCCGGACCAGCCCTAGATGTCCGATCCGTCGAATGCCGACGTGCAGGCCCTGCGGGGGCGGCTGGACGGGCTGACGCTTCGTGATGCGGCCAGACTCGGCCGCACGCTCAGAAGGTTGCGAGCGCCCACTGTCGACCAGTTGGGGCGACTGAACCAGCAGTTCGCCGCGGCCGAGGCGCTCGTCGCGACCCGGATGGCCGCGGTCCCCGAGATCACCTATCCCGATCTACCCGTCAGCGAGCGGCGGGACGATCTCGCCAAGGCCATCGCCGAGCATCAGGTTGTGGTGGTCGCCGGCGCGACCGGGTCCGGCAAAACCACACAGCTGCCGAAGATCTGTCTCGAACTCGGACGCGGCGTCCGGGGCACGATCGGCCACACCCAGCCGCGGCGGTTGGCCGCACGCACCGTTGCCCAGCGAATCGCCGACGAACTCGCCACGCCGCTGGGCGATGCCGTGGGCTACTCCGTGCGCTTCAACGACCGGGCCAGCGACCGCACGCTGGTGAAGCTGATGACCGACGGCATCCTGCTCGCCGAGATCCAGCGTGATCGCCGGCTGCTGCGCTACGACACCCTCATTCTCGACGAGGCCCACGAACGCAGCCTCAACATCGACTTCCTGCTCGGTTATCTCCGGGAACTGCTGCCGCGGCGACCCGATCTGAAAGTGATCGTCACCTCAGCGACGATCGAGCCCGAGCGGTTCGCGGCACACTTCAACGGTGCGCCCATCGTCGAGGTGTCGGGCCGCACCTATCCCGTCGAAGTCCGTTACCGTCCATTGGAAGTCACTGTCTCGGCGGCCGGCTCCAGCAACGGGACTGACGATCCTGACGATCCCGACCATGAGGTCGTCCGCACCGAGCTTCGCGATCCGACCGAGGCCATCGTCGACGCGGTCGCCGAACTGGCTGCTGAACCGCCCGGCGACGTGCTGGTGTTCCTGTCCGGTGAGCGCGAGATCCGTGACACCCGTGAAGCACTCGGCAGCGCTGTCGGTTCGGACCTCGAGGTGCTTCCGCTGTACGCGAGACTGCCGACCGCCGAACAACAGAAGGTCTTCGTGCCGAGCCGGGCGAAACGCCGTGTCGTGCTGGCCACCAACGTCGCCGAGACGTCGCTGACCGTGCCCGGAATCCGCTACGTGGTCGATCCCGGCACCGCCCGCATCTCGCGGTACAGCCGCCGAACCAAGGTGCAGCGCTTGCCCATCGAGCCTATTTCGCAGGCTTCGGCGCAGCAGCGGGCCGGTCGATGCGGACGGACCGCGCCGGGGGTGTGTATCCGGCTCTACCCCGAAGCCGACTTCGACGCCCGTCCCCGCTACACCGACCCCGAACTGCTGCGCACCAACCTCGCGGCCGTCATCCTGCAGATGGCTGCTCTCGATCTTGGTGCGGTGGAGGACTTCGGGTTCCTCGACCCGCCCGACGCGCGCAGCATCCGCGACGGCGTGACCCTGCTGCAGGAACTCGGCGCCTTCGACAAGAACGGAACACTGACCGACACCGGCCGCAGGCTGGCCAGGATCCCGGTGGATCCACGGCTGGGCAGGATGCTGCTTCAGGCCGATGCCGAGGGATGCGTGCGGGAGGTGCTGGTGCTCGCCGCGGCATTGTCGATTCCAGACCCCCGCGAAAGACCCGCCGACCGGGAGGAATCCGCCCGTGAGAAGCACGCCAGATTCGCTGACGCACGCTCGGATTTCGCGTCCTTCCTCAACCTGTGGCGATACCTCGGCGAGCAGCGGAAGGAACGCTCCGGCAGCTCCTTTCGGCGGATGTGCCGCCAGGAATACCTGCACTACCTACGTATCCGTGAGTGGCAGGACCTGGTGGGTCAGCTGCGCTCCATCTGCCGCGATCTTGGTATCCGTGAGCAGGACGATCCTGCGGACACCGCAGCCGTGCACGCCGCGTTGACTGCGGGCTTGCTGTCACACATCGGGCTGCGGGAGGGCGACGGACGTACCTATCAGGGCGCCCGCAACTCGAAGTTCGTCCTCGCGCCGGGCTCGGTGCTTACCCGCCACCCCCCGCGCTGGGTACTGGTTGCCGATCTCGTCGAAACCAGCAGGCTCTACGGACGCACCGCGGCGCGAATCGAGCCGGAGTCGGTCGAACGTCTTGCCGGACACCTGGTGCAGCGGAACTACAGCGAGCCGCACTGGGACGCCAAGCGCGGCGAGGCGATGGCCTACGAAAGGGTGACGCTCTACGGGCTTCCGATCGTCGCGCGCCGCCGCGTCGGCTACGGGCAGATCGATCCGGAGGCCGCCCGGGAGTTGTTCATCCGGCATGCGCTTGTCGAGGGCGACTGGGAGACCCGACACCATTTCTTCAGAGACAACGCGCAGTTGCGGGCAGAACTCGCCGCACTCGAGGAGCGCGCCCGCCGTCGGGACCTGCTGGTCGATGACGACGAGATATGTCGGTTCTACGACGCGCGCGTTTTCGAGGACATCGTGTCGGTGCGCCACTTCGACGGTTGGTGGCGCAAACAGCGGCGGCGCGCTCCGGATTTGCTCACCCTGAGTCGCGGCGACCTGATGCGCAGCGAGGAAGACACCGACCATCCGGAGACCTGGCAGTCTGGCGATCTGGCGCTGCCGCTGTCCTACCGGTACGACCCGAATGCCGCTGATGACGGTGTCACCGTGCATGTTCCGGTCGACGTGCTGGCCCGACTGGGCGGCGACGACTTCGCATGGCAGGTCCCCGCGCTGCGCGAGGAACTCCTCACCGCGCTGATTCGCAGTCTGCCGAAGGAACTGCGACGCAACTTCGTACCGGCGCCCGATACCGCCCGGGCATTGCTCCGGGCAATCCCGCCCGACGTCGAATACCTGTTGGATGCCGTCCAGCGCGAACTACGCAGGATGACAGGGATTCTGGTTCCCGTCGATGCGTTCGATCTCGACAAGCTGCCGCAGCACCTCCGGGTGACCTTCGCCGTCGAAGCCGCAGACGGCGCCGTGGTGGCGCGGGGGAAGAACCTCGCTGAGCTTCAGGACCATCTCGCCGCGCCGGTCCGGCAGGCCGTAGCCGCCGCGCTGGCGGGTGGACTCGAGCGCTCGGGTCTACGCGGCTGGCCAGAGGATCTCGACGAATTGCCGAGGATCGTCGAGAGCAGCGGAAGTTCCGGACATGCGGTCCGCGGTTATCCGGCCCTGGTTGACCGGGCTTCTGCAGTGGATGTTCGGGTGTTCGCGACACCCGCTGAGCAGGCCGCCAGCGCAGTGTCGGGAAGCCTGCGACTGTTGCGGCTTACCGGGCCGTCGGTTGCGAAACCGGTTGAGCGGGGCCTTGATACCCGAACCAAGCTGGTCCTGGGTAACAACCCCGACGGATCGCTGGCTGCACTGATCGAGGACTGTGCCGATGCGGCCGTCGCGCTGCTCGTTCCGGAGCCGGTCTGGACCCGGCATGAATTCGATTCTGCGCGAACCCGATTGGCCAGTGCTTTAACCCCCACCACCCTGGATGTAGCACGCCGCGTCGAAAAGGTGCTCGCCGCCCTGCACCAGGTGCAGGTCACACTGCCGGATACGCCGATCCCCGCCCAGGCCGAGGCAGTCGCCGACATTCGCGCCCAACTGGCGCGGCTGATGCCTGCCGGGTTCGTCGCGGCTGCCGGTGCGGGTCGTCTCGGTGATCTCGCCCGGTACCTGGCCGCGGTGAACCGCCGCTTGGAGAGGTTGCCGCAGGCGCCGGCCGCTGACCGGGACCGGATGGCCCGGATAGCCGTGGTCCAGGACTCCTACGATGAACTCGTTTCGGCGCTGTCAACGGCGAGGGCAGGGTCCGCAGATGTCCGCGACATCGCCTGGCTCATTGAGGAGTTGAGGGTCAGCCTGTGGGCCCAGCAACTCGGGACCGCCCGGCCGGTCAGCGAACAACGGATCTTTCGCGCGCTGGATGCGGTCCATGATTAGGGTCGCTCACTTCTGGCTCCAGCGGCGGCTGAAGTGTTGCTGTGCAACGAGTGTCCCTTCCCGCAGGCGGTCCACAACTGTCCCGACGACCGAGGACGCGGAGCGCCGGTGACAAGCAACGTCTCTAGCTGGCCTGGTCAATGGCCGGTGGTGCTTGTGGTTGGAAGGGTTGGTACCACCACCAGTCGGCGCGTTCGCCAGTGGGGCCGGGGCATGGTGCGACTGCGGGCGGGGGTTTCGTCGGTGGGCGGGCCAGTGATCCGGCGCCCAGTGGTTGGCCGTCACTGTCGCTTACTGTGAGGTGTTGGGCGGGTCCGGTGATGGTGATCGTGCCCTGATGGTGGCACCGGTGATGGTAAGGGCACACCAGCACGAGATTGTCGAGTTCGGTGAGGCCGCCGTCTTCCCAGTGCCGGATGTGGTGGGCGTGCAGTCCTCGGGTGGCGCCACAGCCGGGAACCGCGCAGCAGCGGTCCCGATGCTCGAGCGTACGACGCAGCCGTCGGCTGACCGTTCGGGTGGTCCGTCCGGTTCCGATGACCTGGCCGTCACGTTCGAACCAGACTTCGCAGGTGGCGTCGCAAGTCAAGAGCTGCCGCTCATCATCGGATAGCAACGGGCCCAGATGCAGGGAAGCCACCCGTTGTGCGACATCGAGATGGGCGACCACGGTGGTGTGGTGGCCGTGCGGTCTGCGGTCCACCTCGGCATCCCAGCCCGCTCCGATCAGGCTCATGAATGCCTCGACCGTGTCGGGAAACGGGGGCGCCTGATCGCCGGCCCGGTCACCGGTGTCGTGATCCCGCTTCCATTCGGCGATCTGTGCGTCGTGATGAGACTGCAGGGCAGCGTCAAAGGTGGCTGCTTCGACACGAGGTAGTCGGATCCGCCAGGTGGTGTACGCATCATCGACGGTCTTGCTGATCGAGCGTGGGGGTTCGGGTCGTGGATCTGGTTCGGGTCGTGGTTCGAGCTTGACCGCGGTGCGCAGCTGGCTGACCGTCGCGTTTTCGGCCAGTTCCGCGTAGTGCGCGTCGGATCCGTCGGCCGCGCTGTCGGCGATGACGCCGACCTGATCCAGCGACAGCCGGCCCTGCCGCATGCTGGCTGCGCAGCAGGGGAACTGCTCAAGCCGACGTGCGACCGCGACAACCGTGTCTGCGTTGCGCGGTGCCGCGCCGGTTTTCCAGGCCACCAACGCCGACAAAGACCGTGCACCGGTGGCGCCCCACAGTTCGTCGCGGTTCACCTCGGCCACGATCTCCACGATGCGCCCGTCGATCGCGTTGCGCTGACCGGTCAACTCGGCCAACTCCTCGAACAACTCCTCAAGGCGCTCAACACCGCACGTCTGTGCGGCCAAAGAGGTTGCGGTCGAGGACATGGTGTCATCATCGCAGGGGGGTACGACACTGATGATGGTCCACGATTGATGCCGGTCCACGTCAACCGCCAGATCACGAAGATCGAGGCCCGGGGCCCGCTAAGGTGCTGTGGCCTGACTGGCCGGGTCGATGAGGATTTTGGCGTGCGCTTCGGGGTCGCCGAGAGCCTCGAATGCCGTCGCGGCGCCGTCCAGGCCGACGGTGCCGGTCACCAGCGCCGACGCGTCCAACTTCCCGTCGGCGAGCATGTGCAGCGTGTCACGGAACTCCAGTGGCGTGTAACCGAAGACGAACCGCATGTCGATCTCCTTGCCGACAGCCATGGCGGGCCGCAACTTGTCCTCGCCCATGCAGACGCCGACGACGACGATCCGCGACGCCAGCGGTGCCGCACCGATCACCCCGTCGATCATTCCGGGAACGCCGACGCACTCGAAGATGACCGGCCGCTTGGGAGCGGTGGCGCCGAGGCGGTCCATCGCCCGATAGACGTGCGACCATCCCGGCAGACGTCGCAGCTTCTGCATCGATCCCACCCCCAGTTCGTAGAGCGCGGGCAGGCTGGTGAGGCCCTGCTGCTTGGCGGGCACGGCCGCATAGGGGGAGCCGACTGCAGGGTCGACGACGATATGAGCGCCGCATCGGGCGGCCAAAGCCCGCCGCCCCGGTGAGAAGTCGCTGGCCACGATGGTGCCTACGCCTTGGGCTTTCAGGTGGCAGATGACGGCCAATCCGACCGGTCCGCAGCCGAGCACGATGGCGACGTCCTTGCGGCTGATCTCGCTACGCCGGATCGCGTGGTAGGCGACCGCCATCGGTTCAGTCAGTGCGGCGGTCGCGGCGTCCAGGCCGTGGGCACAACGAACGTCATCGCCGACTCCGCCAGCACCTGCTCGGCGTAGGCGCCGGGCGCCGCCGGGGACAGGCCGGTAAGATG
>Ga0114921_10000048_pt1 | contig 47523 bp, 50 predicted proteins | sample BentaG_FD_87016 | JGI IMG/M metagenome (GOLD analysis project Ga0114921, IMG submission 87016) | Deep subsurface microbial communities from South Atlantic Ocean to uncover new lineages of life (NeLLi) - Benguela_00093 metaG | ecosystem: Environmental > Aquatic > Marine > Oceanic > Sediment ... | reverse complement strand
TGTTGTGGCCTTGTTTCCACGCCGGCTCGGTCGTCCACGCCGTAAATATCGCGGACCCGGCGAGCTCCCGAAGCACCTGAGTCTGCGGAGAGATGTACTTCTCGAACCTGGTCTCGTCGAGACATTCGGAGACGATGTCCCCGCCGGTCACCACCAACAGGTTGCCGCCCGGCACGACTAGTTCATAGATGGGCCCTAGTTCGACTGCCAGGTCCATCAGGCTTTGAGTGGGGTGCTGGGAGTCAATGTGCAGTGCGTCGCCGCCAATACCTTGGAAGACCGCTACCTTGGAAGACCGCCGAATCCCGAGCGGCGATCGCCCGGGTCGCCGCCGCGGCTGCCCGAACTCGGTTCGAAGGAATAACAATTCGGCGTTAGCGGGCCTGCGCACTTTCGCCGGCGGCGAATGCCATTCGTCGTCTTGCGATGCGAACCGGAAGGACGAGCAGCGGCAGCGCCAGCAACACCACGGCCAGGGCGGCCAGACCCAGGCGGGGCCATTGTCCGTCTGCGCCGGCGATCCACCCGCCGATGGCCGGCGCAAAGGCGCCGGCCACCAACGCGGCGCCGCCAACCAGAACGACGAGACGGCCCGAACTCGTGTCGAGATCAGCAGCCAACGCCAGCAGCAACGGCGTGACACAAAAGAATGCGAGGTTTATCGCGAGAAACCCCACCATGAACGGCGCAGGGCTGGTGGCGGTACCGACGAGCAGATTGCCGACGCCCAAGGCTAGGACGGCCGGAACGATGAGGACCATCTTGGGGACCTTGGCCCCGAACGCCAAGGTGATTCCTGCTCCGACCAATCCGATGAGCTGAGACATGCCCAGAAATGTCGCGGTGTTTTGCACGGACAGCTTGGCTTGCTCTCCGATCGGCCCGGCGAACGTCCAGACCATCACGTTCCCGAACTCCAGGAGCCACATTGCCCCGATGAGAAGCACTGCGGGACCGTAGATCCCGAGTCGTCCCCGGGGCCCCGCCGCTATTCCATCGGGTGAATCACCCTGCCCGACCACCTGCTCTTCGGGTCGGGGCACGCTCGGGTCGTCCTCGGGCAGATCCCGCACATCGGGCAGCCGGACGATGAAAATGATGCACAACAGCACTGCCGCGGCCATCCCGAGGTAGATACCTACCTTCGGCCACGCGTCGGCCAGGGTTGGCCCCAGCGTCAGCATCGTCGCGCCGACCAGCATCCAGGTGATGGTGACGATGCTGAAAGCACGCTCCCGGAATCGGGCGTAGGCCAGTGCCGAGTTTGCACACGCTTAGCACAATCCGGCCCCCAGCCCCATCATGACCTGCAGGGTTAGAACCTGGCCGTACCCCGTTGCGAAACCAGTCAACGCCAGGCAGACGGCGACGGTTAGCGCTCCGGCAGTCCCGACCCTTCTTCGGTCCAGCCGTGGCAGGAATGGAAGAACGCCGAGAGCCGAAAGTACTACGCCCCCTTGCCCGCAAGCCACCAGCAGGCCGGCCGGTCCGATCCCGAAATGAAATTCCTCGGCAAACGACACCGCGAGCATGGGCGACAAGAAAGTGGTGAGGAATCCGGCAGCCATCAACCCCGCTGCACCGACGACCAGGCCGCGGTGCTCTTTCGAAACGGGCTCGTCGGCCAGTCCGGCCGGCGTGGAGTTCACTGCCACCCTGACGGCCCCTCGCTACTCCCACGCATCAAGTCGGAGATCTTTCAGCAGCGAGGTCGCGGACGACCGCATCGTTGAGTCGTTCGAGTTGAGTCGTTCCGGGAGGGGCGCCACCATTACCGAACGGTACGCGACCCGGCCCTTCGGTGTGCTCGTCTGTGAGTTGAGAACACCGGTTTCATTGACCGATTCGGAGACGCACCGCTGCTAGCGGCGGCGGCCACCATAAGTCAGCCACGGAATCAGAGGCAACGTCGCGGGGGCCGCAAACGTCCCGGGTTCCGCCTTGATCGACACACTGCCGTTGGTTTGGCAGATCGTCGAGGAGCCAGCTTGGTCGCAGGTGCGCGACGGTCGAGCGTGAGCGGCAGGGGCCAACACGAACGGCACTGCTACGAACCCCGCCATCAGCAGCGCCGTCCTGCCGCGATCTCTCATATGTCGCTCACCTTCCGAAGTGTAGCCCTTTGTCACACAATGGTCAGGATTCGCCCGCCGATACGTCCGCTCAAGCTTCCCAGCAGTCCGCGATGACAACGAACACATCGGGCTCAGAGACCGGCATGTTGTAGATCGCCGCCTCATTGATCGCATTCTGACGGGCTTCCTCGATGGTGGCCCCGGCTCCGCCGCCAACGACCATGTTGACGGGATCGGCAAACGACCCGATGCAGTTGTCATCGTTGGTTGCCATATCCATGGTGCAGGACATACCACCGGCGGCCTCGCATTGCGCGACCACGTTCGCCGAGGCCTCCTCGTTGGTGGCGCCGGTCGCCAGGAAACCCACCAGGCTGTCTTCGAATACTCCGGTACCGACCGCTGCGGACATATGGTCGACGTTCTCGACGACGCCACCGGGCCCACCCGCCCACGCGGTGCCTGTCGAGATCCCCGCACCGATGACTCCTGCAGCCAAGATCACCGAAACCAAACGGGTATTGGGCATGCCAGTCCTCTCGTCAATGAAGTTGGTTACAAACTAACACCGACCGTCGAGGCGGGCCCGCTAACCTTGCTGCGGGCATCCCCGTAGTCGATGGTTGACTTCGCCCGCAACCACTCCACTGTTGGCGTGGAATCATGCCTGTGACATGAGCACGGGCATCAGCAGCGCTGCCGTTAGAAAGACTTTATCCGATGGCGGTAGCCACCACCGAAATTGTCCGGTTGCCGCCGGGTCCGCACATCCCGAAGGCCGCTGCGGCGCTGGGGTTCTTCACCGCCCGCCGCCAGGCATTGAACCTCGCCGCCGCGCGGTACGGCGACTGCTTCACCGTCGATCTCCCGATCTTCGGAGAAACCACGGTGATCAGCGACCCTGCACTGGTCAGGGAGCTCTTCGCCGCTGGCAGCGACCTGGTGTCCAGGGCTTCCAATCTCGGCACGGTGCTGGGTCCGGGGTCGACGTTCAGTCTCGACGGTGACGAGCACCGCGCACGGCGCAAGTTGCTCCTTCCCCCGTTCCACGGCAAGCGGATGGCCCACTACGAAGCGATCGTGGCAGAGGAGGTGGCCCGTGAGACCGTGGACTGGCCACAGGGGCGTGAGTTCTCGACGCTGGAACCGATGATGCGGATCACCCTCAACGCCATTCTCCGGGCGGTGTTCGGTGCCCAGGGTTCCGAACTCGACGAACTGCGTCGCCTGCTGCCGCCGATGGTGCCGTTGGCCTCCCTGATGGTGGTACTGCCGCCGGCGCTGCGCAGAGATTGGGGCCCGTGGAGCCCGTGGGGCAGGGTGGTGCGTTCGCGCAGGCGCTACAACGAGATCATCGCCGCGCTCATCGCCCAAGCGCGCTCGGATCCCGGGTTCGGTGACCGCAATGACGTGCTGGCGCTGTTGATGAGCGCGCGCTACGAGGACGGATCGGCGATCGCTGACGAGCACGTCGTCGACGAACTGCTGACGTTGTTGGCCGCCGGCCACGAAACCACCGCCACCACGTTGGCGTGGACGATAGAGCGGCTGCGCAGGCATCCCGACCTGTTACACCGGCTCACGGCCGAAGTGGATGCCGGAGGCACTGAACTGACCCAGGCCACTATCTGGGAGGTCCAGCGCACCAGGCCCGTCGTGGAGGCGATGTTTCGGGTGGCCAAGAAGCGAATCAAGCTGGGGGAGTAGGTTATTCCGGAGGGGAACGGGGTCATGCCGAGCATCACGCTGATGCACTCCTCGGAGCGTCACTTCGCCGAACCCCAACTGTTCGATCCGGATCGCTTCAGTGGGGGCCACCCGGATTCGCTGACCTGGATTCCCTTCGGGGGCGGTGTGCGGCGCTGTATCGGAGCGGCGTTCGCCAACATGGAGATGACGGTCACCTTGCGAGAACTGTTGCGCGAGTTCGAATTCGCTACGACGAATGCGCCTGGGGAACGACGGCGCTCGCGTGGCATCGCGACGGCGCCCGGCTTGGGCGGACGGGCTGTCGTGTACCGGCGCGCGACGGCGCCGTCGCGCGCCGAGTCAGTGCCCTCGCCCACTGAAGCTTGTTAGCTGCAGTGACGTCCCGGGGTGGTCCGGCCCGCCCGGACCGCGCGACCGACCTGTGCCAGTCGCTTCATCTCGATCCGAACGGCGGTCTGTGTGGTCTATCGTCGCGCCATGGCAACCAAAGATTCCCGCGAGGTCGTGATCGACGCAACCCCCCAGCAGATTCTCGACGTCATCGCTGATGTCGAGTCAACCCCGACCTGGTCGCCGCAGTACCAGAGCGCGGAGATCCTCGAGAGCTACGACAACGGCAGACCCAAGCGGGTCAAGATGACGGTCAAGGCGGCCGGCCTGACCGACGAGCAGGTGATCGAGTACACCTGGGCCGACGACAGCGTCACCTGGACCCTGATCTCGGCGGGCCAACTGAAGGCCCAAGACGCCGGCTACACGCTGTTTCCCGAGGGCGACAAGACCCGGGTTAAGTTCGACATCGCGATCGACCTGGCCGTGCCGCTGCCCGGCTTCATCCTCAAGCGGACGATGAAGGGTGGCGTCGAGACCGCCACCGAGGGCCTGCGCAAGCAGGTTCACAAGGTCATCAAGGGGTGACTGAAGGACCCCTTGCCGGGGTCCGGGTCGTCGAACTCGGCGGTATCGGGCCGGGGCCGCACGCCGCCATGGTCCTCGCCGACCTGGGCGCCGACGTGGTGCGAGTTCGTCGTCCCGGCGGTCTGCAGATGCCCGCCGAAGACGTCGATCTCATGCACCGCGGCAAGCGACTCGTCGACCTCGACCTGAAGAAGGATCGTCGAGCGCTGCTGGATCTGGTGGCCGAGGCCGATGTGCTCATCGACGTATTCCGACCCGGCACGTGCGAGCGACTCGGGATAGGCCCGCAGGACTGCGCGGCCGTCAACCCGCGGCTGATCTTCGCCCGGATCACCGGGTGGGGGCAGCACGGACCCCTGGCGAAGTCCGCGGGCCACGACATCAATTATCTGTCCCAGACCGGTGCGCTGTCGGCGATCGGATACCGGGACAGACCACCGGTGGTGCCCCTCAATCTGGTCGCGGATTTCGGGGGTGGGTCGATGCTCGCGGTGGTGGGCATCGTGGCCGCGCTGTACGAGCGAGAGCAGTCCGGTCTGGGGCAGGTGATCGATGCGGCCATGGTCGACGGTGTCAGCTTGCTGTCGCAGATGGCGTGGACGATGAAGTCGATGGGGACGCTTCGAGACGAGCGGGAATCGTTCCTGCTCGATGGCGCAGCGCCGTTCTACCGCACCTACGAAACCGCCGATGGGAAGTACCTGGCCGTGGGGGCCATCGAACCCCAGTTCTACGCCCGGCTGCTCGCCGGGCTCGGTCTGTCGGCCGACGCACTGCCTGCGCAGATGGACCGATCGGCGTTCCCCGCAATGCACGCACTGTTCGCCGAGCGATTCGCCAGCAAGACCCGCGACGAGTGGACCGAGGTCTTCGCGGACTCCGACGCCTGCGTCACACCGGTGCTCACCTGGAGTGAAGCCGCGCGAAGCAAACACCTGCGGGCGCGCGAGACGATGGTCACCCGGCACGGCGCAGACCAGGCGGCACCGGCTCCGCGATTCTCGCGAAGCCGTTCAACCGCGGTCGGCGCTCCGCCGGCCAGCGTTACGCCCGTCGACCGGATCGGTTGGTGATCGAGGTTAGCTGCATAATCCGTTGCGCAAGGCTGATCAGGTAGCTAGTATTTGCCAGTATGGCCGTTCGTGCTTCTAGCGAAGTCGTGATCGAGGCCGATCCTGCGGTGATTCTGGAGGCCCTGGCCGATATTGAAGGCGTGACCTCGTGGTCGTCGCTACACAAAGATGCCGAGGTACTGGATCGCTACCCAGACGGCAGGCCGCACCACGTGAAGGCGACCGTCAAGATCATGGGTATCTCCGACCGGGAGATTCTTGAGTACCACTGGGGTGACGACTGGGTGGTGTGGGACGCGGCGCGGACGTTCCAACAGAGTTGTCAGCACGGCGAGTACAACCTGACGCCCGTGGGTGAGGACAGGACGCGGGTCCGGTTCGACCTGATTCTCGATCTGGCCGCGCCGTTTCCGGAGTTCATGGTGAAGCGGGCAAAGAAGTTGGTGCTCGACGTCGCATTGGAGAACCTTCGCGAGCGTGTGATGCGCCCGGCGTCGGCGTAGACCGCACCGGGCTATCCGCCGCCGACACCGAGCACGCGATCGCCAATCCTTTGGCGAATTTCCTGTGGCGAGTTCTCGGACTCGGCATCAGCTTCGGCCGGTTTGGAGTGTCTGCAGCCGTCGGATCGCTTCGTCGAGGGTGTCTTCCCGTTTACAGAAGGCGAAGCGCACCAAATGATTCCATTGATCCGCGTGCTCGGCTCCGGCGTCGCAGAATGCCGACATCGGGATAGCGGCTACGCCAACGCGCTCCGGTAGTTCGGCGCAGAACGTCGCGCTGTCGCCGTAGCCGAGCGGGCGCGGGTCGGCGCACAGGAAGTACGTGCCGGAGCTGTCGTGAACTTCGAAACCGATTTCTGTCAGTGCAGAACCCAACCTGTCCCGCCTGGTCTGCAACGAATCGCGCAGCGCAATCACCCAGGCATCCTCGCTGGAGAGTGCCTGAGCAATCGCAGGCTGGAAGGGCGCGCCACCGACATAGCTGAGGTACTGCTTGGCCGCCCGTACACCGGCGATGAGTTCGCTGGGTCCGCAAGCCCATCCGATCTTCCACCCGGTGACGTTGAACATCTTGGCCGCACTGGAGATCGTGATGGTGCGCTCGGCCATGCCCGGGTAGTCGGCCAGGGGAATGTGGCGTCTCCCGTCGAAGAGAGATGCTCGTAAACCTCGTCGGTGATCACCAGGAGATCGGCCGACACGGCGAGTTCGGCCAGTGCGCGCAACTCGTCATCGGTGGCCACCATGCCGGTCGGATTGTGTGGCGAATTGAAGATCAGCGCCTTGGTCTTCGCCGTCACCGCCCGCCGCAGGCCCTCGATATCGATCGCGAAGCCCAGGCCGTCGGGCCGCAACGGAACCGCCCGTCGATGGCAGCCGGCCATCGCGATCACCGGGGAGTACGAGTCGTAGAACGGCTCGATCAACAGCACCTCGGAGCCGGGTTCGACGAGCCCGAGCACCGCGGCCGCGATGGCCTCGGTGGCACCCACCGTCACGAGTACCTGGGTGTCCGGGTCGTACTGGGTGCCGTATCGGCGCCGGCGCTGGTCGGCGATAGCCTGACGAAGAGGCGCGATGCCCAAGCCTGGCGGGTACTGATTGACTCCCTCCGCGATGGCGTTCTGGGCGGCTGCGAGCATCGCCGGTGGACCATCCTCGTCGGGGAACCCCTGTCCGAGGTTCACTGCCCCTATCCGGGCGGCCAACGCCGACATCTCGGCGAAGATGGTCACCGCGTATGGCTGCAGCCTGCGCACCGTCATAGCGGTCGAGCCTAGCCAGGAGTGCGGCATACACCGGACTAAGCCACGTGCACCGGATGCGCCAGTACTGATTCATGCATGTACCCGAGTTCATTCCAGGGCGTGGACTCGGGCTGCATCCTTCCTCGATCGTCACTCGCGCGCACTCGAAGCAGATGCTCGCCGGGTTCGGGATTCCACGGGAACTGCCAGCGTGCCCAGACTCCCGGAGACGAGGCCGAGGTGATCTCGGCCGAGTGCCATATTCCCTCGTCGATGCGGTACTGCACCTCGCTGACGCGGTTCTCTCCGGCGAACGCCCTCCCGCGGATCATCTGTGGTTCTGGCCGCAACCGCGCCGGCCATGACAACTCGACCAGGGTCGAGATCCCGAGCGCAGTGATGGCCGGGCCCCTACCCGGCCCGTCGGCGGGATGCTCGGGTCCGATCAGCACGTAATCCTCGGTGTTCCACGGCACGTGAAGCGGGTGCTCGGACACCTCAATCCGGCCGAGCCATTTGATGCTCGCCGCGCCGAGCCAGCCCGACACCAGCAGGCGGGCCGGATAGCCGTGATCGGGTAGCAGGGGCTCGCCGTTCATCGCGATCGCGACGATCGTGTCGTCGGCACACGCCTTGGCCAGCGGCAGCGGACGGCGAGCGCGGATCGCGTCGAGTGACTCCGCCATCACCTCGCATGCCCCTGAGGTGACGTCGGCCGCTTCTAGCAGGTCACGCAGCCGAACGCCCGTCCACTCCGCTGTGCTGATCGCTCCGCGACCCCATTGGGTGCCCTCGAACGTCTGTCCGAGTTCCTCGCCGAGCAGAACGCGGCGGTTGCCTGCGCATTCGATGGTGCGGACCATCGACCTCAGCGGGAAGCGCCGGCGCAGGTCCTCATAGGTGTAGCTGACCTGTCGCCGCGCTCCGTCCCCGTCGATGGACAGCGCCCAATTCTTCGCATCGATCACCGGCGTGGGGGCGTGGCTGCGGATGAAGAACCTGTCGACGGGCGTGATGTCGCCGAGCATGGAATCGGGGCGGGTACCGTAATCCAGACCCGAACCGGTGTCCTCCATCAGGCCGTTGGGGATGGGTTTGATCACTCCTGGGCGGTCGATTGCCATGACGTCACCTTGCCTGATGACGAGGGTCGTCGATGGGTGAACCGCCGCCCAACCAACGGGTTGGGCGAGGGCTGATAGGCTGCGTTTCAGAGGACTGTCCTCCTGCGGGCCCACGCCTTGGGGGCCCGTACATCAACGTCAATAGGAGTGGGACATCGATGTCCGAAGAAGCCTTCATCTATGAGGCCGTCCGCACCCCGCGCGGCAAGCAACGAAACGGCTCGCTGAACGAGGTCAAGCCCGTCAACCTGGTGGTCGGCCTGATCGAGGAACTGAGGTCGCGTTATCCCGACCTGGACGAGAACATGATCAGCGACGTCATCCTGGGCGTCGTGTCGCCCGTCGGCGACCAGGGTGGCGACATCGCCCGTACCGCCGGTCTGGTGGCGGGGCTACCCGAGACCACCGGCGGGTTCCAGCTCAACCGGTTCTGCGCCTCCGGTCTGGAGGCAGTGAACCTGGGCGCCCAGAAGGTGCGTTCCGGCTGGGACGATCTGGTGCTCGCCGGCGGTGTGGAGTCCATGAGTCGCGTTCCGATGGGTTCCGACGGTGGCGCCTGGGCCAGCGATCCGGAGACCAATTACCGCATCGGCTTCGTGCCACAGGGCATCGGCGCCGACCTGATCGCCACGATCGAGGGCTTCAGCCGGGAGGACGTCGACGCCTACGCGGCGCGTTCCCAGGAGAGGGCCGCCGCGGCCTGGTCCGGCGGTTACTTCGCGAAGTCCGTTGTGCCGGTCAAGGATCAGAACGGTCTGCTCATCCTGGATCATGACGAGCACATGCGACCCGGGTCGACGGTCGAGAGCCTGGGCAAGCTGAAGACTGCGTTCGACGGCATTGGTGCGATGGGCGGATTCGACGACGTGGCGCTGCAGAAGTACCACGGCGTGGAGAAGATCAATCACATCCACACCGGCGGCAACAGTTCGGGCATCGTCGACGGCGCAGGACTGCTCCTGATCGGTAGCGAGCGGGCGGGTAGCGCACAGAACATGACCCCCCGGGCGCGCATCGTGGCCACCGCCACCAGCGGCGCGGATCCGGTGATCATGCTCACCGGGCCGACTCCGGCCACCCGCAAGGTGCTCGATCGCGCCGGTTTGACCGTCGATGACATCGATCTCTTCGAGCTGAACGAGGCCTTTGCTTCGGTGGTTTTGAAGTTCCAGAAGGACCTCGACATCCCCGACGAGAAACTCAACGTCAACGGCGGAGCCATTGCGATGGGTCACCCGTTGGGTGCCACCGGCGCCATGATCGCCGGAACCATGGTCGACGAGCTGGAACGGCGTAATGCGCGGCGCGCGCTGGTCACGTTGTGCATCGGCGGCGGCATGGGCGTAGCGACCATCATCGAACGAGTCTGAGAGGTTTCGAACAGAAATGGCAGAGAACACTATTCAGTGGGACAAGGATGCCGACGGCATCGTCACCCTGACGCTGGACGACCCCACCGGCTCGGCCAATGTGATGAACGAGCACTACAAAGAGTCGATGCACAAGGCCGTGGAGAGGCTGGTCGCGGAAAAGGATTCGATCACCGGCGTGGTGATCACCAGCGCGAAGAAGACCTTCTTCGCCGGCGGTGACCTCAAGGGCATGATGAACGTCGGACCGGACAACGCGGCCGAGGCGTTCGCCGAGGTCGAGTTCATCAAGGCCGACCTCCGCGCGTTGGAGACGCTCGGCAAGCCCGTGGTGGCGGCCATCAACGGCGCCGCCCTCGGTGGCGGTCTGGAGATAGCCCTGGCATGTCACCACCGCATCGCGGCAGACGTGAAGGGTGTGGTTCTGGGCCTGCCTGAGGTGACGCTGGGCCTGCTGCCCGGCGGTGGCGGCGTGACCCGAACGGTGCGGATGTTCGGCATCCAGAAAGCGTTCATGGAGGTGCTCAGTCAGGGCACCCGATTCAAGCCCGGCAAGGCCAAGGACACCGGGCTGGTGGACGAATTGGTCTCCCACGTCGACGAATTGGTGCCGGCGGCGAAGGCCTGGATCAAGGCCAACCCGGAGGCGCACACACAGCCCTGGGACCAGAAGGGCTACAAGATGCCCGGCGGCACCCCGTCGCACCCGGCGCTGGCGGCGATCCTGCCGTCCTTCCCCGCACTGCTGCGCAAGCAGCTCAAGGGGGCACCGATGCCGGCACCGCGAGCCATCCTGGATGCCGCGGTGGAGGGCGCCCAGGTCGACTTCGATACTGCCAGCCGTATCGAGAGCCGTTACTTCACCTCGCTGGTGACCGGTCAGACCGCCAAGAACATGATCCAAGCGTTCTTCCTGGATCTGCAGCACATCAACGGTGGCGGGTCGCGTCCGGACGGCATCGGAAAAACCCCGATCACCAAGATCGGTGTACTCGGTGCCGGCATGATGGGCGCCGGAATCGCCTATGTCTCGGCGAGGGCCGGATTCGACGTCGTGCTCAAGGACGTCACGCTCGAAGCCGCACAAAAAGGCAAGGGCTACTCAGAGAAGCTCGAGGCCAAGGCTCTGGGATGCGGCCGCACCACCGAGGAGAAGTCCAAGGAGCTACTCGCTCGCATCACGCCTACCGCTGACGCCGCCGACCTCAAGGGGGTCGATTTCGTGGTCGAGGCGGTCTTCGAAAGCCAGGAACTCAAGCACAAGGTGTTCCAGGAGATCGAGGACATCGTCGAGCCCAACGCCGTGCTCGGCTCGAACACCTCCACCATGCCGATCACCGGTCTGGCCACCGGGGTGAAGCGCCAGGAAGACTTCATCGGGATTCACTTCTTCTCGCCGGTGGACAAGATGCCACTGGTGGAGATCATCAAGGGCGAGAAGACTTCTGACGACACGTTGGCCCGGGTCTTCGACTACACGCTGGCCATCGGGAAGACCCCGATCGTGGTGAACGACAGCCGCGGCTTCTTCACCTCGCGCGTCATCGGGACGTTCGTCAACGAGGCACTGGCGATGCTGGGTGAGGGTGTGGCGCCGGCCAGCATTGAACAGGCCGGGTCGCAGGCCGGGTATCCCGCGCCGCCACTGCAGTTGTCCGACGAGTTGAACCTGGAGCTGATGCAGAAGATCGCAGTGGCTTCCCGCAAGGGTATCGAGGATGCCGGCGGCACCTACGAGCCGCATCCGGCCGAGGCCGTGGTCAACACGATGATCGAGGCCGGTCGGTCGTCGCGGCTGAAGGGCGCGGGTTTCTACTCCTACGTCGACGGCAAGCGAGTCGGACTGTGGGAGGGCTTGGGTGAGACCTTCAATTCGGGGTCGTCGACGCCGCCGTTGCAGGACATGATCGACCGGATGCTGTTTGCCGAGGCGCTGGAAACCCAGAAGTGCCTCGACGAAGGCGTGCTCATGTCCACTGCGGATGCCAACATCGGCTCGATCATGGGCATCGGTTTCCCGCCCTACACCGGTGGCTCGGCGCAGTTCATCGTCGGCTACGAGGGAGCGGGTGGCGTCGGCAAGCAGGCCTTCGTGGCTCGGGCGAAGGAGCTGGCCGCCAAGTACGGGGACCGTTTCAACCCGCCCTCATCACTGCTGAGCTAGTCACTACAGGAAGTCCCCCGGAGCCGCCGAGGCGGTTTCGGGGGCTTCTTGTCTTCCGGCCCATGTTGAAATTTGGCGCAGCCGCCTAGAGTCGACGCCATGCGCTTCGGACTGTTCATCCCGCAGGGCTGGCGACTTGATCTGGTCGGCATCGAACCGGTCGACCAATGGCCGGTGATGCGTGACCTCGCCACCTATGTGGACGACGGTGGCGTTTGGGATTCCCTCTGGGTCTATGACCACTTCCACACCGTCCCGGTCCCGACGAACCAGGCCACCCACGAGGCGTGGTCGCTGATGGCGGCCTACGCGGCCTCCACCTCTCGGATCAAATTGGGGCAGATGTGTACCGCGATGAGCTACCGCAACCCCGCCTATCTAGCCAAGGTCGCGGCCACCACTGACATCATCTCGGGTGGTCGCATCCAAATGGGCATCGGCGGAGGCTGGTACGAACACGAATGGCGTGCCTACGGCTACGGCTTCCCGTCCGCCGGTGTTCGGCTAGCGCGGCTCGACGAAGGCGTGCAGATCATGCGCAGCGCGTGGCGAGACGGCGTTGTGACGTTCAATGGCAAGCACTACCAGGCCGACGGGGCCATCGTGGCGCCCAAACCCCTACAGGACGAGAGCATCCCGCTCTGGATCGCCGGGGGAGGGGAGAAAGTGACGCTGCGCATCGCCGCGAAGTACGCCCAGTACACGAACTTCACCTCGGAGCCGGAAGGTTTTGAGCACAAGTCGGGAGTGCTCGCCGATCACTGCGAGGCCGTCGGCACCGATTTCGGCGCCATCGTCCGGTCGGTGAACCTCAATGTCGTGCTGGGGGCAACGGAGTCCGAGGTGAAGGACCGGCTCACCCGGGTGCGGTCCCGGATGAGCGCGCACACCGGGGAAGCGGCCGCGGACGCGATGGTGAACTCCATGGCCACACCCCAGGCCGGTAGCGGCACACCCGAGCAGCTCATCGAGTCGATTGGAACGCTGGGTGATCTCGGCTGCGACTACGTGATCTGTTATTTCCCGGAAGCGGCGTATGACCGTTCAGGAATCGAGCTGTTCGAGCAGGTGGTTATCCCGGCGCTGTCCTGAAGCCCATCAAATCGCCGGCCCGAGAAGGTCGTCGGCGTCCTTGATCAGGTAGCCATAGCCTTGTTCTGCCAGGAACCGCTGCCGGTGTGCGGCGTAGTCGGCATCAAGGCTGTCACGCGAGACCACGGAATAGAAGATGGCGCCACCGCCGTCGGCCTTGGGCCGGAGCAGCCTGCCGAGGCGCTGGGCTTCCTCCTGGCGGGACCCGAAGGTTCCGGATACCTGCACTGCCACACTTGCCTCGGGAAGATCGATGGAGAAGTTAGCGACCTTGGACACCACCAGGGTGCGGATGTCGCCCTGCCGGAATGCATCGTAAAGAGCTTCGCGCTCAGCTGTTTTCGTCGAACCCTGGATCACCGGGGCGTCCAGCTCGGCGCCGAGTTCATCGAGCTGGTCGAGGTAGGCGCCGATCACCAGCGTCGATTCGGTCCGGTGCCTCTCCAGGATCGACTTGACCACTGCGATCTTGGTATGGGCCGTCGCGCACAGCTTGTAGCGCTCCTCGGGCTCGGCGGTCGCGTAGAGCATCCGTTCGTTGTCGGTCATCGTGACCCGTACTTCGATGCATTCGGCAGGCGCGATCCAGCCCTGGGCCTCGATGTCCTTCCATGGTGCGTCGTAGCGTTTCGGGCCGATCAGCGAGAAGACGTCGCCTTCGCGGCCATCCTCGCGGATCAACGTCGCGGTCAGCCCCAAACGTCTGCGCGACTGCAGGTCGGCGGTCATCCGGAAGACCGGCGCGGGCAGCAGATGCACCTCGTCGTAAATGATGAGGCCCCAGTCGCGGGTGTCGAACAACTCCAGATGCTTGTACTCGCCTTTGGTGCGGCGGGTGATCACCTGATAGGTGGCAATGGTGACCGGGCGGATCTCTTTGCGTTCGCCGGAGTACTCACCGATCTCATCCTCGGTCAACGATGTCCGCGCAACGAGCTCCCGCTTCCATTGCCGGCCGGCCACGGTGTTGGTGACCAGTATCAGCGTGGTCGCGCCGGCTTTGGCCATGGCGGCAGCGCCCACCAGTGTCTTGCCCGCCCCGCAGGGCAGGACAACCACGCCGGAACCGCCCGCCCAGAATGATTCGGCAGCCATCTCCTGGTAGTCCCGCAGATGCCAGCCATCTTGGGCCAGGCTGATCGGATGCGCCTCGCCGTCGACGTAGCCGGCGAGATCCTCGGCCGGCCAGCCGATCTTCAGCAACATCTGTTTGATATGGCCGCGTTCGCTGGGATGGACGATGACGGTGTCGTCGTCGATTCGGGCGCCCAGCATCGGGGCGATCTTCTTGTTGCGCATGACCTCCTCGAGGACAGCGCGGTCCAGGCTGACCAGGATCAGGCCGTAGGCCGGGCTCTTGACCAGCTGTAGCCGGCCATACCGCGCCATGGTGTCAACGATGTCGACCAGCAGGGGCTGGGGTACCGCGTAGCGGGAGAAGGAGACCAGCGCGTCGACGACCTGTTCGGCGTCGTGCCCGGCCGCGCGGGCGTTCCACAACGCCAGCGGCGTGATGCGGTAGGTGTGGATGTGCTCGGGAGCGCGTTCCAGTTCGGCGAAGGGGGCGAGCGCCGCGCGGGCCGCCCCGGCCTGCGCATGGTCAACCTCGAGCAGCACGGTCTTGTCGGACTGCACGATCAGCGGGCCGTCGGTCATGGGCGGTCTCGATAAGAAGTCATCGGAACCATTATGCGGATTCTGCGGATACCACCGAAGTCACGCGGTGAATCGCGAACTCCCGGACCCTGCCCGCAGCCGGGTCGTAGGCGGTCAGCTGCCCGCCGCGGACATTGATCGGCGCGACCACCCGCTGCGTCGCCACGCCGGCAGGATCGACGTAGCCGATCACCACCGAAGCCTGATGGTGGGCTGCGTCCTGCAACTCTGAGATCGCAATGGCGGGGTCCAGTCGCATGCCCGACGGCGTCGCCGCGACCTTTCGCAACACCGCGACGATCGCACCGAGAGTCTGATCGGTGGGCGCCAGGTTGTGCCGGTAGCCGCGCCGACGGCCCGGTGCCGGAACTCGACAGCCTCGGCTGCGTAGATCCACGATGGCTCCTGTCGAGTCCTCGGCAGCCGGGGCGAAGCCAGCACTTCGCAGGGCCGCGAGCACGTCGGCGATCGGAGCCTGGGACACCGCCACGGTCGGTGCCAGGCAGCGCAGTTCCACCGACTCGGTCGCCGGTGCCGCGACCGCGTGCGCGAGCAGGGCGGCGTCCTCGCAGCGCACGAACGACGTGGCCATTCCGACGCGGAGTTGGCCGTGGCGGCGCGCGACGTCATCGATCATGTATGTCAACGATTGCGGCACCGGGGTTTTGGAGTGCTGGGTGAACAGTGCGTGCAGCTCGCCGGCCGTCTTTCCGGTGTCCAGCGCTTTCCGTACAGAGGCCTCGGTGATGCGGTACACCATTGCTGCGCCGGCGGATTCGACCGTGGCCACGGCCGCCAGTTGCTCGGCGAGTGCGCGCTCTAGCGGGCCCGGCACGACGACGGTCAGATCTGCTTGCAGCAGGAAGTGGTCAATCGGTTTGGGAAGGACCTTGGACATGGCGGCGACGACCGCGTCTTCGGTTTCGTCGGCGAGCATGCGTCGTATCGGGGTGGACAGGGCGCCGCGGCCGACCACTCCTACGGCGTGGGCTTCGGTGAGTAGGTCGGCGACGGGTTCGGGTTGAAGGCGCGCCGACCAGCGTGGCCGCCGCCACACCATCGACCGCGATGCGCTTTCGCTGTCGACGCCGGAACCCGGTGAGAGGTCCGCGAGCATCTCGACGAGGAGCCGACGATCCAGCGGCGCGGCTGTCGAGAATAGTGAATCAGACAGTGCCGCATAGGGTTTACCATCAGGTCCGCGGCTGCCGATGAGACTGGGGCGCCCCGGTAAATCCAGCCAGGCGGACACGACGAGATGCCATTTGACCGCAGCCGGAGATTCGATGAATCGATCGGCGGCCACCGTCGGCGCCCAGTACGGTCCCGCGGCGCCGGGCGGATGGGGTTCGGGCATGCCGGGCGCGATAAGTCCTGCGGCAGCGGCTACCTCCGCGATCAATCCCAGCCGGCTTTCTTCGATGCCGGTCAGCTTGGACAGCCGCTTGACGTCCCGAACCCCGAGGCCGCCGCTGCGCAGCTCCGAAATCGGTGTAGCGCTAAGGGTTTCGATGACGATATCGACTTCGCGCAACAGATCGAGTGCCGCACCCGCGGCCACCGCGTCGACGTCTCGGGCGGTGGTCGACGACACCGTGGGGTCGGGTTTGCTCAGGGTCACGGGGCCGGGGGCCTCACCCCGCAGCACCTGGCCGACCAACCGGGGCAGGATCACGGTGTCGGTATCGAGCCGTCGCAGTAGTCCGGCATCGAGGAGGCGCTGCACCGGACGGTCGGGCGGGGTGCCTGGCGCGGCGTCGCGGGTGCGGCCTACCGGCGAGCCTTCGAGGAGCTTGTCCAGCAGTTCTCGGGCGGGAGGGTCTAGAGCCGCGATCGCCCCGGCGATTTCGGCGCCCGACATTGCGGTGCTTTCGGCGGTGGCCTGCCCCGGGTACCAGGGCAGGGCCGAAGCAGCTTCGGCGACCACTCTGAGCGCCCCGCCGCCCGAGGGGTCTCCCCAAACCAGTGCGCGGTCTCCTAGGTCCTCGACGGCGGTAGTGACCGCCGCGCAGTCCGCCTGGTCGCCGAGAAGATCGGTCAGTGCGGTGACGGTGGCGGCGGCGGTGTCAGCGTCCAGGGTGAGCAGGGCATCGAGCACCGCCAGCCGCAGGAAGTCGAGGTCATCGGTGGCCGCCTTGACCGACTGGCGTGCCGCCGCGCGGGCAGCCAGCGCCGCGATGCTGCCTGGCGGCGGTTGGGTGAGATCGGGGCGCAACCGCAGCAGTCGGATCAGTCGATCGTCGTCAGACTCGGCCAACCAGGTGCCCAGCGGCATGCCCGGGCTATTCGCGCTCATCGGTGTCCTCTGCTGTTCGCGCCGGCGCTCGTCGCCGACCAGCGTAAAGCAGCGTCCCGCTCTCGCCAGCAGGCGATCGGCCTGCCACAATGTCATACGTGGCTGATGAGAAACGGCAAAAGAAGAAGTATGTCGACCCCGGCTGGCCGACAACCGACGTCGAAGACCACGCGGTCAGTGAGCTGGCGGCCGACCGCACGGGAGCTCTGTCCCCGTTTGGAGATGTGACCTTCCCGCTTCCGGCAGACGAGATCCCCTTCATTCAATCTGCCACCGTTATCAACAAGTAGCGGTGCGCTAGCGGTGGGACCCGGTCATTCGGATCTCTCGCATCTCGATGAATCGGGTTCGGCCAGGATGGTCGACGTGACCGCCAAGGATGTCACCCAGCGGATTGCGGTCGCCGAGGGAACCGTGCACACCCGGGTCGATGTCGTCGAGATGATCAGCGCCAATGGGCTGCCCAAAGGTGACGCCCTGGCCACCGCCCGGGTGGCGGGCATCCTGGCTGCCAAACGCACCAGTGAACTCGTTCCGCTCTGCCACCCCCTGGCGATCACCGGTGTCGACCTCGGCTTCACCGTGGGAGCTGCCGACGATCCGGGGGCGATCGGCATCACCGCAACCGTGCGCACCACCGACCGCACCGGCGTGGAGATGGAAGCGTTGACCGCGGTCAGCGTGGCCGCGCTAACGATTTACGACATGATCAAGGCAGTTGACCGGGCCGCGCGCATCGACGATGTCCGCGTGGTGCGCAAGGAAGGCGGCAAGACGGGCACATGGGCCAGGTGAGGTCTGCGTGAGTCGATCAGGGTTGGTGATCATCGCCTCCACGCGCGCATCCGCCGGTGTCTACGAGGACCGGTGCGGTCCGGTCATCGTGGACTGGCTCAACGACCGTGGAGTGGCGACCCCTTCGCCCGTCGTCGTCGCTGACGGAGACCCCGTCGCGGCGGCGCTGCGAGCTGGTCTGCGGGACAGCCGCGACGTCATCGTCACCTCGGGCGGCACGGGCATCTCGCCGACAGACTGCACACCCCAGGTCACTGCCGAACTGGTCGACTATCAGATTCCGGGCCTCGCCGAGGCCATCAGGCTCGCCGGGCTCCCGCACGTGCCGACCTGGTTCTGTCGCGCGGCGTATGCGGCATCGCCGGCCGGACGCTGATCGTGAATCTCCCGGGATCCGCCGGGGGCGTCCGCGATGGCCTGGGCGTGCTCGCTGACGTGCTCGGGCACGCGTTGGATCAGTTGCGTGGTGGTGATCACCGGCAATGACGGTCATCCTGCGGGCCGCCCTGACCGATCAGCTCATCGATTCGGCCGAACACGAAGCGCTGGTCTCCCACCAGGCGGCGGGTGCGGTCGTGGTCTTCGCCGGCGTGGTCCGCGACCACGACGGTGGACGACCGGTGATCCGACTGGACTACTCGGCGCATCCGTCCGCCCAACAGGCGCTCAGCGACGTAGTCGCCGAGATAGCGGCCGACTGCGGGGGAGTCCGCGCCATCGCCGTGAGCCATCGGGTCGGCACCCTGCATGTCGGTGACGCCGCCCTCGTCGCTGCCGTGGCGGCCGACCATCGGCGGGCCGCTTTCGAGACATGCGCGCTTCTGGTGGACAGGGTCAAAGAACGCCTACCTGTCTGGAAGCACCAGTTCTTCGCCGACGGCACCGACGAGTGGGTCAACTCTGCATAGTCGGACGACGATCAAGCGGCGAGGTACGAGTCGCGTTGAGGAGTCGACCGGAGGTGTTGTCGGACGACGATCAAGTCGCGTTGGTCAGAAAGGCGGCAACACCGGAGCCGGAGCGGGGGCCGGAATCAGCGGGGCCGCCGGATCGGCCTCAACCGGCACCGGCAAGCTCGGCGACGGACCACCCCGGGTGTCCGGCGTGCTCAGCGGACGCTGACTCAGCGCCAGCAATGCATCCCTGCCGGAGACATCCTGAGTCTGGATCGCGTGCCAGATCTCTTTCAGGTAGGTCCGGTTGGGGGTTGAGTTGCCCGCGACGATGGGATCGACCGTGGTGCCGGGGGGTAAGTTCTCCGGGCTCGCCAGATGCGGGGTGCCTGCCTCTTCGGCCAACGCCTGGTTGGCAACGTCAGCTGCTGGACCGGGGAGATTCACGCCGGCAAGGGGCGCCAGCGGCTCAACCGGCGCGGATGCCGCGAGGACATCTGACGCGGGTGCCGCTGCGACATCTGACGCGGGTGCCGCGGCGGAATCCGAGGCGAGTACCGGCCGTGCAGGGTCGCCGGGCATGGGCTGCAGCGGTACGTCGGCATGCCAGCTCGCAGCCGTGACGACCTCGTCCACCGGAGGCGCGTCCACCGGAACGGGAAGCGGTGCGTCAACCGATATGAGAAGTGCGGGGTCGGCGATCGGTGCAGCCGGCGCCGGCAGTGGCCCGTCCATAGGCATGGGGGCCGGCGGCAGCGCCTCAGGAGCCGGTGCCGCTTCGGGCGCGGGGGGTAGCGCTTCGGGCGCGGGCGGCAGCGGAGCCGACATCGCGTCGAATGGTGCTGGCGGAGGCGGCGGTGCGAACGGATCCAACGGCGGGGGCGGTTCGGCGTTCACGCCGGCCGCAGCGAGAGCCTCAGGCTCGTCGCTGACCACATCGCGCGGCGTCGGAGCCGACAGCGGCCCACCGCACGAAGGCCATGCGCCTTTGCCCTGGGATGCCAGGACGCGCTCAGCGACGGCGATCTGCTCTTCCTTGGTGGCTTGGTGGGCTACCGGCGCGAACTCGCCACCTCCGTGGCCTGACCACGTGCTCGGCGAGAATTGCAAGCCACCGTGGTAGCCGTTTCCGGTGTTGATGGACCAGTTGCCGCCGGACTCGCAACCGGCGACCCGGTCCCACTCGCTGTCGGTCGCCGCGCTGGCGTGACCGGCGAATGCGAGCGTGGTGCCGCCGATGACGGCGCCGGTGACGGCGACCTTGGCGACGTTTACAGAGGACGAAGTGGGCTTGCGATGCCGTGCGCTCATGACTATGTGTATTCCTCTCCGAGGTGCCTGCGAGGTCAGCTGTCGGGTTCGGACTTGAGAGGTCGTCCGGCCGGCATCGTCGAAACGAAGACGGCTTCACCCCAAGGAGCCAGAGGGCTCCGGGTCCCTGATGCTTCGGCGGACCTAGTGGGTCCCCCGCCTCCATCCAGTGTGTTTCTCGTTGTCCCCGGGTACCAACGGATGGAGTTCGGCGCAGTTGGTCGCCCGGCGGGCCGGTCGGATTGTGGGGGGGTCGACGGCCTGAGCAAGACGGTAATGGCTCGGCAGAGTCCCGTCACCTCGTGGCCTAGTTGACGGTTCGGGCCCCGGCAAATCCTAAAAAATCTCTAAAACACCAGGAAAGTCTGTTGTTCCTGCAGGTGTCGGGCGCCTCTACCGCGCTGTAGCCATCTTGTGACCATTCCGTTATGTGATGTAAATCACAGAATGATGTCGAAGCCGGGCCCGTCTACCCCCCCGCGAACGGGGGCAGAACGTCGACCGTCTGGGCGTCGCTGAGCGTCATGCCCATGTCCCGCACCGCAAGTCCGTCGCATAGGTAGGAACAGCGGGCGAGAACATTCGCCAGACCGGCATCGCGCGCCTTGAGCCCGTCGATCAGTTCGCCCACGTTAGCTCCCTCGGACAGGTCGATGGTCTCGGCCTCGGCGGCGGCTGCGGCTCGGGCCGCGGCGAAGTAGCGGACGGTGATCCGGAGCCTGACGGGTGGCTTCAACGCCTAACCGCCGATCGCGCTCATCGGGCGATCTGGCTGGACGAACCCGGGGTCGTTGATGCCGTGGCCGGCGGCCTTGGCCCACATCGCGGTGCGCCAGGCTGCCTCCAGAGCGTCATCGTCTGCGCCGGCTCGCAGCAGTGCGCGCAGGTCGGTCTCCTCGCGTGCGAATAGGCAGTTCCGTATCTGCCCGTCAGCGGTGAGCCTGGTCCGGTCGCACGTCGAACAGAACGCTTGGGAAACCGACGCGATGATGCCGACCCGCCCGATCACCTGGCCGCCATCCTCGCCCGCGGAAACCTGCCACAGCTGGGCCGGTGCTGAACCACGCGGGGTCGGGTCGGGGCTCAGTGCGAAATGACGCTGCAGCGTGCTGAGCACGTCGCCGGCGCTGATGGCGCGGTCTCGCTGCCAGGAGTGGTCGGCGTCCAGCGGCATCTGTTCGATGATGCGCAACTGGTAGCCGTGGTCGAGGCAGAAGTGCAGCAGATTTACCGCATCCTCAAGGCCGGTGTCTGGATCGAGTACGGCGTTCACCTTCACCGGGTTCAGCCCTGCGGCGCCGGCCGCGCGTAGCCCGGCCAGCACGTCGGCCAACCGGTCGCGTCGGGTGATGGCGGCGAAGTGAGCGGCGTCGACGGTGTCCAGCGACACGTTGATGCGATCCAGGCCCGCCTCCTTGAGGGCGGCGGCACGCGGCGCCAGCCCGACCCCGTTGGTGGTCAGCGTGATCTCCGGGCGTGGGCGCAATGCGGCCGTCTGCGCGATGACCTCCTCGAGGTGAGGGACGACCAGGGGCTCGCCGCCGGTAAATCGGACGCTGGTGATGCCAAGCCGGGTGACTGCGATGCCCAGCAGCCGGGCGAGTTCGTCGGCCCGCAGCTTCTGGTCGCCGGGCAACCAGTCGAGGCCCTCGGCGGGCATGCAATAAGTGCAGCGCAGATTGCACAGATCGGTCAGCGACACTCGCAGGTCGGTGGCGACCCGCCCGAACGTATCGACCAGCGGACCGCCGGTAGGCGCCGGGGACGGGGGCCGTGCTGACGGCACACCGAGTGCGATGACCGTCATGGCGCGACTCCGTCGGCCGTCTTGGCCGAGTCGACCGGCACGATCTCCTTGCCCAGGGGCATGAGTGACACCGGAATCATCTTGAGGTCGGCCAGGGCCAACGGGATGCCGATGATCGTGATGGCCAGCGCGGCCGCGCTGACGATATGGCCGATGGCCAGCCACACTCCGAAGAAGATGACCCAGATGACGTTGCCGATCAATGCGCCGGGACGGTTGCCGGGCTTGTCCACGATCGTGCGACCGAACGGCCACAGTGCATAGGCCGAGATGCGTAAGGCTGCGAACCCGAACGGGATGGTGATGATCAAGAGGAAGCAGACGAGCGCCGCGAGCAGATAACCCAGCGCGAGCCATAGACCGCCGAAGATCAACCAGATCACATTGAGTACGAGTCGCATCTTCTTCCTCCAGCAGTGAATGCAGCCTACCGACATAAGCGGATGCCGGCCGCGTCGGCGTCCGAGTAGGATCGCCTCGGACGCGTCCCGGCGCAGGCGGGGCGCTTTAGTTATGCACCCGACAGGTGCACACTTTTATTGGCTTCAGATAGACAAGCAGGTGAGACCAGTGCCGACCGGCAAGGTGAAGTGGTACGACGCCGAGAAGGGCTTCGGATTCCTTTCCCAGGAAGAGGGTGAGGACGTCTATGTGCGGTCCTCGGCGCTGCCCGCCGACGTAGAGAGCCTCAAGGCGGGGCAGCGGGTCGAGTTCGGGGTGGCTGCGGGCCGTCGCGGGCCGCAGGCGCTGAGCCTCAAGCTGATCGAGCCGCCGCCGAGCTTGACCAGGACCCGTCGAGAAGCCGCGGCCGCCGAGCACAAGCACACTCCCGACGAGTTGCACGGCATGGTCGAGGACATGATCACGCTGTTGGAGAGCACGGTGCAGCCGGAGCTGCGCAAGGGTCGCTACCCGGACCGCAAGGTTGCCCGCCGGGTATCCGATGTGGTGAAGGCCGTCGCCCGCGAGCTCGACGCTTGAGCGGTGCGCGGGCCCAAACTGGGCTTGCCTTCGCGCTGGGGGTTGGGTTTTCAGTCGCCCTGCACGCAGCTCGGGTCTGATGGGTCACAACCGGGCTGTCCTGGTTGGCCGGGCGCTCCCGGCTGACCGGGTTGACCCGGTGTTCCTCCTGGACCAGCGGCTCCGCCCTGGCCGCCTTGACCCGGGGCTCCGCCCTGACCCGGGGCTCCGCCCTGGCCTCCGGACCCGCCAGCCCCTCCCTGGCCTCCTGCGCCGCCAGCCCCTCCTGCTCTACCTTGGCCTCCCGCGCCGCCACGGCCTCCTGCGCCGCCTTGGCCTCCTGCGCCGCCGCGGCCACCTGTTCCGCCGTTGGCCTTCGAGGGTGGCGTCTGGTCTGCAGTAATCTTGGACTCCGCTGAGGTCGTGGTGGGCTCCGGTTGGGTTATCGAGTTTTCGTCGGACCCGCAGCCCACGGCGAAGAAGGCGAGCGCGACAACCGCGGGCATGCCCACGAGTGTTCTCATGATTGGGCCCCTAACTCTAGTTTTCTGCCCACGTTGCGCGGCACCTGCCGACGATAACGCAAGAGCTGACGCGAGCCTTGCAAACCCGAATGGTGACGAACGCGGGTAGAAGCCCGGAGGGGGCTTTCTCAGGGCTCGATGAAGGTGGCTAGTTCCAAACCCCGCGTACCGACCATTCGGCGTGCGGCACCGGAATCTCATTGCCCGCCTCGTCGTGGACCAGTGTCGGCAACTGCACGGCGATCCCGATGAGTCGGCCGCGCTGCGGGTCGACGGTCGGGACAGTCACCGCCAGCCTGCTGTCGGGCCGGAACTCCTCGATGAGGTCACCATCTTCGTAGGCACGCAGCAGCACCCAGGGCGCCCGCCCGATCGCCGAAGGCACCGATAGCTGGAGTGGTTGGCGACCGCTGACGGGCAGCTCGCCCTGTTCTCCGGTCATCACGCAATCGGTCGGATTGAAGACCTGGCAGAACCGGAAGGGCCCCACCCGCGTCGAGTGTCCCTGCGAATACGCGGAGATCTCCGGCAGCTGCGGTGTGTGGTCGCGGGTCAGCCGCCACACCAGTACTCCCGTACCGGTGGAGGCAAGGAGCGCCACCGCCGCAAGAACGGCGACAACGCGTTTGACTCGGGTGTGGCCGTTCACTCGTGTGTTACCGCCGTCATATCGGTCCGCGCGCCCTCTTGTTCGGTTAGCACCGGACGGTTGCCGCCCAGGCCCGGTATCAGTGATTCGCCCCGGTAGCTCACGATCGTCTGGGCCAGGCCGAGGATCAACACCGCGGTGATCGTAGTGAACCCCGCCCACAGATCGGTGTAGATCAACACGCCAGTGGCACCGCCGGCGACCCAGGCCAACTGCAGCAACGACTCTGATCGCCCGAAGGCCGATGCCCGCGACTCCTCGGGCAGGTCATCCTGCAGCGAGGCGTCCAGCGACGCTTTGGCGATCGCGCTGGCGCCTGCCGTGACCAGGGTGGCTGCGGCGGCGACCAGCAGGTTGCCGGTCACGGCGGTCGCCAGTGCCATCGCGGTGACCGCTGTTGTGCTGCGCACCACCAGCCGTGCCGGGTGGCCGAGGGTGAGGCGCGCGGCGGTGAAGTTGCCCGCGAAATTTCCGACGGCGGCCGCCGCTCCGATCAGCCCCAGGATGCGTAGTTGCTCCCATCCGTCGGCGTCCTGCGCTTTGGCCACGAACGCCGGATACAGGAACAGGAATCCGACCATTACCTTGATGGTGCAATTGCCCCACAGCGCAGTGATGATGTTGCGGCCCAGGGGTTGCCGAGTCTTCTGCGTCCGGCGGACCGGTTCTGGATGGCTTTGCAGCTCCCCGTCCCCGCCGTGGTAGCTGAGGGTGGTGGGGACCTCCCCTTCGGTAACCTCTACCCACTTCGGGATCTGCATCGCCAAAACGGCCCCGGCCACCGTCGCCGCCACCACAACGTAGAGCGCGCCGGGCATTTGGAAGAGGGCGAATCCCCACTCGGAGACCGCGGCGATGCTGCCGCCGATCACCGTCCCGCCCAGCAGGCCGAACGTTGTCAGCCGAGAATTCACCCGCACCAGGTCGATCGACGGCGGCAGCACCCGTGGCGTGACGGCACCGCGGAGCACCGAAAAAGACTTCGACAGCACCATCATTCCTAGTGCACAGGGGTAAAGCACCCACGACGGGAAGCTCCCGGTGGCACCGTCGTAGTTGGCGATCAGCACTACGGCCAGAACAGTTCGTATGACAAATGACGCGGCCAACGCAACGCGCCGGCCGTGCTGTAGCCGGTCCAGCGCCGGACCGATCAACGGCGCGATCACCGCGAACGGAGCGATAATGATGAGCAGATACAGCGCGACCTTGCCCTTGCTCTCTCCGGTGGCGGCCGCGAAGAACAAGGTATTGGCAAGCGCCACGGCCATCGCAGCATCCACAGCGAAGTTCGCGACGACCGGCCACGTCAACGCGGTCAGTCCGGACTTGTCCGCACCGTCGGCGGTGGCCGCCCTGTGCACGAGGTCATACATCCGCGAGCCCATTTCACGACTGCGCTGCGCGGCCGCTCGCGTCACCGTCACCTTTTCGCCGGCACCGGCACCCAACCGACCAGGCCCCGGGTCGAAACTGTCATGCCGTGGCCCGCTGTGGCGGGCGCCATCGTCCAATGGCGGCAGCCATCGGTTGGCGCTCTGGTTCGACGGGGCGGGTCGGCGTGCCGCGCGCTGGCCGGGTCTCCACGTCGGGTCGCTGGGGTAATTGGCCATCCCCGGGTGTTCGCTCGCAGGCGGGCGCGGCGGGTAGTAGCGTTCATCAGGCTGACCGCCAGGATCCCGTTGGTCACGCCGTGGTCCGGTCACCCGTCGATTCTCCCCCATGGGGACGACAGTGGGCGCGCAGCCAGCCGGTGTGGCTACACCTTGTTCCCGTCGGGCAAGATTGGAGGCGATGGACAGCATGACCGAACCTGATGAACAGCGGCTGGATGCGGGCCCGGCGCCGGAACCTGCACCGGACGTGCCTGCCCCCTCGGCTGCGGAAGCGTCCAGCGAGCCAGAGTTGGCGGCGTTGCTCACGGGCGCCGTCGATGAGGCGCGCGCCGCGATAGTGGAATTCAGTGGCGCGGAGACCGTCGGGGACTACCTCGGCGCAAGCTTCGAGGATCCCGCTGCGGCCACCCACCGCTTCCTGGCCGAGTTGCCGGGCTATCGCGGCTGGCAGTGGGCCGTCGTCGTCGCCGCATGCCCAGGGGCGGCCCAGGCCACCATCAGCGAAGTGGTACTCGTACCGGGCCCCACTGCGCTGCTTGCGCCAGAGTGGGTGCCCTGGGATCAGCGGGTCCGCCCGGGCGATCTGGGGCCGGGCGATCTACTGGCGCCACCTGCCGACGATCCGCGCCTCGTGCCCGGTTACCTGTCATCCGGCGACCCGGAGATCGATGAGGTGGCTGCCGAGATCGGGCTCGGCCGCCGTCGGGTCTTGGGCCTGTGGGGTCGTAGCGATGCCGCCCAGCGTTGGCACGACGGCGAAAACGGCCCCGGTTCTGCGATGGCCAAGGCGACCCGGCGGACCTGTCGTGACTGCGGCTTCTACCTTCCGATCAGGGGGGCGCTGGGCCTCATGTTCGGGGTATGCGCTAACGAGTTCGCCTCCGATGGGCAGGTTGTCGACGCCGAATACGGTTGTGGCGCCCACTCCGACACCCCCGCGTCCCCCGGTACCGGATCGCCGCTGTGCGACCCTTACGACGACGGCGTGCTGGATCTGGAAGAGCAACGCGAAAGCTAGCGCTCCGCGGCTTCTTTGATTCGGGTCAGCGATGCCTTCATGCCTTCGACCAGTTCCTCCTCGAAAGTGGGCACCCCGCCCAACAGAGAGTTGACCAGTAGGTTCGATACCGCCTTGACGCCGTTCTCGGCGTGCCGGCTCTCGAGGAGTCGAGTGCCCGCTTCCGTCGGTTGGAGTTCATAGCTCCAGACGGTGCCGTTTTCGCTGACCCGGAAGGCCAGTTTCTTTTCCGGGATCAGCTCGGTGATCTGGCTGGTGGTGGGCCAGAACAGGAAGCCGCGCCGATTGAGGTTGATGGTGCGGGCGCCTTGGCGCAGCCCCCCGATCGTTTTCATCAGGCGGCACTGCGGGCTCCACTGCGGCATGAGGCTCAGATCGGAGACCAGGGTCCAGACCTTGGATACCGGGGCGTTGATGTCGATCTGCGCTTGCAGCACCGGCGCTGACATGGCTTCTCCTTCTGGGTTCTTGTTGCGTCCGTTTGCGTCCTGTTAGCTCAGGCCGCTCTGCGCGCCACGCGATCCACGTCTGACGGCGTGACGTTGCCACAGAAATATTGATGTGCCAAGGACTCCGACACCCAACCCGGCCACCGTGATCGGCCGCCAGTCATGCAGCGAGGTCACCGTGAATGCGAGCAACGTGGCGATCAACCAGCCACCGGTAATGACCGCGATGACGGGCCAGGGCGCCAGCAGCGCAGCGGGCAGCGTGGGTGGCTGCGGTGGTTGGGGCTCACTCACCCCCTGAACCTAGCCGATCGAGCGCGCTGCCGGGATAGTCGCTGGGTAGTCTCGGCGTTGTGAGAAACGTCGGAAGCGACGAAAACGCGTGATGGCCAACGACGTTAACGTCATCGATGTCACCGAATCCGCCGACCCCCGGCTCGATGACTTTCGCGACCTCAACAGTATCGACCGGCGGCCTGATCTGCCCGCCGGCAAGGGCCTGGTGATCGCCGAGGGTGTGCTGGTGGTGCAGCGGATGTTGGCCTCCCGGTTCACGCCGCGCGCGCTCCTCGGAACCGACCGTCGGTTGACCGAACTCGGTCCCGACCTTGACGGTCTCGAAGCTCCCTTCTACCGAGCGACTGCCGAGGTGATGGCAGACGTCGTGGGCTTTCATCTCAATCGGGGTGTGCTCGCGTCATCGTCACGGGCCCCGGACCTGACCGTCCCGCAGATTCTTGAGGGTGCTACTACCGTCGCGGTCCTCGAGGGCGTGAACGACCATGAAAACCTCGGTTCGGTGTTTCGCAACTCTGCGGGTCTGGGTGTCGATGCGGTTCTCTTCGGCAGCGGATGCGCCGACCCGCTGTACCGGCGGGCCGTGCGGGTTTCGATGGGACACGCGTTATTGGTGCCATTCGCCAGGGCGAAGGCATGGCCGGATGATCTGAAACTATTGCAGGAGGCAAAGTTTCGTGTGCTGGCGATGACACCCGACCCGAAGGCGCCGTCACTGGCTCACGCGATGGCAGGGTTCGCTGGGCAGCGAGTGGCCATTCTGGTCGGCGCCGAAGGGCCCGGCCTACTGGAACGGACCATGCGCCTGAGCGACGCGCGCGTGCGCATCCCGATGTCTGGGGGCACTGACTCGCTCAATGTCGCCACTGCCGCGGCGCTGGCCTTCTACGAGCGGGGCAGGCGATTGGATAGATTGGGCGAGCCATGACTGCTGACGAGCGCTTGCGCGAGGAGCCATGACTGACGACTCGACGCCGTGGGCGACCGGGTTGACGGTGGCGGGGTTCGTCGCCGCCGTGATCGCCGCCGCAATCGTCGTACTGAGCATCGGATTGGCGCGGGTCCACCCACTGCTTGCCGTCGGTCTGAATCTGATAGCCGTAGGCGGGCTTGCTCCCACTGTGTGGGGCTGGCGCAAGGTGCCGGTGTGGCGTTGGTTCGTGTTCGGGTCAGCCGTCGGTGTGGGCGGCGCGTGGATTGCGCTGCTAGCGTTGGCCGCCGCTGGAACGAACTCCTAGGAGAACGTCTTCCCATGCCGGTACGGCGGGCCGGCCTTTCTTCGGGCGCGGCGGCTTTGTGGTCGGTGGAGGTTCGGGTGCCTCAGTGGGCGCAGTCAAAGGGCTTTCGGTTTCGTCGAGCGCAAGCTGTGCCACCCGGGCCAGCGGCCGCAGCGGGCGAGCGAAACCGGGGTCGATCAGCTCGTGTGCCGCGTCGTCGAAGGCTGTGACGGTTCCGCCGTGCGCCCCGGGCGCAAACCGGAAGTGCGCCTGCAGGTCCGACCGGCCCGCAGTCCAAGCCATCTGAACGGTCCAACGCCCGTCCTCATTGCGCCAGGCGTCCCAGTCCGTGGCCTGGGGGTCGAGGCCACGGGTGACCAGTGCGGTGCTCACCGTCTCCAACAGGGTCAGTACCGACGGCCCGTCGGAGAGCACAGGATGTGCTGCGGTGGCCAATTCGGCGGCACGGGCTCGCTCGAGAAGCACCGGATGGGCGAACCGCTCGATTCGAGAGATGGAGGCTCCGGACGCCGACGCGACCTGCTCGACGGATGCGCCCGAGCGGATTTTCGCCTGTATCTCTCTGGGGTGCAGCATATTCTTGGCCTCGACATCGATCGTGGTTTGGTTGGACGCGACCTCATCGCCACGCACGGCAGCCTGCAATCGCTCGTCAGAGCGCAGGCTGAACTTCTCTGCGGGGTCATCGGTTTCACAAATGATCTGTCGGCTTTCGACGTCAAGTCCGACGACTTTGAGTTCTCGCATTGCGGCCTCCTCCGGGCTGATGCCGAGCCCGATACGTAGGTCACCCTACTGCGTTATCGGTCCGTAACCTCGGTGACACGCGGCAGTCGGTTGCGGCGAAAGCCATCGTTTTTCTCAGCCAGTGGCCCGGGCCGCGCTCACCCCGGCATCTGCGTGACGCTGTGGCGATTCCAAGACTCTATTTCCGCCACAGCGTTACGCGACTGGAGCGGCCGAGCGGCGGGAGGGGCTGGATCGGCGGGAGGGGCTGGAGCGGCCGAGCGGCGGGAGGGGCTGTCGGCTGGATCGGCTGGAGCGGCGGGAGCGGCGGGAGCGGCGGGAGCGGCCGGGCGGCGGAGCGGCCCTTCGCTGGGGGCTAGAGCCGCTCGGTCACCCAGTCGATGCATTGAGTCAGGGCGCTGACGTCGTCGGGCTCGACGGCCGGAAACATCCCGACGCGAAGCTGGTTGCGTCCCAGCTTGCGGTAGGGCTCGGTATCGACGATGCCGTTTGCCCTCAATATCGCCGCGACGGCTCCGGCATCTACGGCATCGGAGAAATCGATGGTCCCCACGACCTGCGAGCGCAGCGCCGGGTCCATGACGAACGGAGTGGCGAACGAGGACGCCTCGGCCCACGAATAGAGGCGAGCCGACGAGTCGGCGGTCCGCTTGGTCGCCCAGTCCAGTCCTCCGTTGTCGCGCAGCCAGTCGATCTGTTCGGCGAGCAGCACCAGCGTCGCGATCGCCGGGGTGTTGTAGGTCTGGTTCTTGAGGCTGTTCTCGATGGCTATGGGCAATGACAGGAACTCGGGCACCCAGCGCCCGGCGCCGGCGATCGCTTCCACCCGGGCGAGTGCGGCGGGGGACAGGAGTGCTATCCACAGCCCGCCGTCACCGGCGAAGTTCTTCTGCGGGGCGAAGTAGTACGCGTCGGCGTCGCTGATGTTCACCGGCAGGCCGCCGGCGGCGGAGGTGGCGTCGATCGCGATCAGCGCGTCACCGGAGCCCTGCGGCCGTTGGACCGGAACTGCGACGCCGGTGGAGGTCTCGTTGTGCGCCCACGCGATCAGGTCGACCGAGGGATCCGACACCGGTTTGGGTGCGCTACCCGCGTCGGCCTTGATGATCACGGGGTCACCGACGAACGGGTTCTTGGCCGCGGCGGAGGCGAACTTCGAACTGAACTCGCCGTAGGTCAGATGCAGCGAGCGCTGGTCGATCAGTCCGAACGCCGCCGCATCCCAGAATGCGGTGGACCCGCCGTTGCCGAGGATCACCTCATAGCCGTCGGGTAACGAGAACAGCTGCCGAAGGCCGTCCCGGACGCGCGCCACCAGGTTCTTGACCGGCGCCTGTCGATGCGATGTCCCGAATACGTCGGCGGCGGCGAGCAGCGCCTGCAGTTGTTCGGCTCTGACCTTGGACGGCCCGCAGCCGAATCGGCCGTCGGCGGGTTTGAGTTCGGGCGGGATGATTAGGGCTGTGTCAGTAGTCGAGGCGTCGGCCATGGTGGCAAGCCTAAGACGGGCGATCGGGCGGTCTGGATGCGGGGACCGTTGGCGGGCAGGCCGACGGTCCGCCCGAGTGCTCCATCCGCGTCACATGTGACCCTGATCACATGTGACGCAGATAACCCAGCGATGTCACACATTGGGAAACGCCCTGTTTAATTCCTGGGACCACGGGTACTGTCTTTAGACAGTAGGGGTGTAGATGTAAAGCTCGTGGGAGGCTCAATATGGCTGTCAAGACTGACAGGACACCTATCATCCGGCGCTGGCGCAAGAACATGGAAATCGGCAGCGGGCCAGAAAACCGGGCGTACGTCGACATGCTGAGCACCCTGTCCGAGGGGTCGGTGCGCCGCAATTTCAATCCTTACACCGACATCGACTGGGACGCCCCTGAGTTCGCGGTGATCCCTGACGACCCCCGGTGGATTCTGCCCGGCACCGACCCGATTGGTCGCCATCCCTGGTACAAGTCGCAGTCGATCGAGCGACAGATCGAGATCGGGATGTGGCGCCAGTCGAATATCAGCAAGGTGGGCCTGCAGTTCGAGTCGATCTTGATCCGCGGCCTGATGAACTACGTGTTCTGGGTGCCCAATGGTTCTCCCGAATATCGGTACTGCTTGCACGAGGCGGTCGAAGAGTGCAACCACACCATGATGTTCCAGGAGATGGTGAACCGCATCGGGGTTGACGTGCCAGGGATGCCGCGGACGCTGAAGTGGCTGTCGCAGTTCATCCCATCGGCCGCGGGCCCGTTGCCCATCGTGTTCTTCTTCGGTGTACTCGCCGGTGAGGAGCCCATCGACCACACCCAGAAGAACGTGCTGCGGGAGGGATTGGCCCTGCATCCGATCATGGAGCGCGTGATGGCGATACACGTCGCCGAGGAGGCCCGGCACATCTCATTCGCGCACGAGTACCTGCGTCGGCGGGTCCCGAAGATGGCGCGCCGCAAGCGCTTCTGGTTGTCGTTGCACGTGCCGATCATCATGAGGGTGCTTTGTCAGGCGATCGTGAAGCCGCCGAAGTCGTTCTGGAAGGAATTCGACATCCCGCGCTCGGTCAAGAAGGAACTCTTCTTCTCGGCGCCCGAGTCGCGACAGTTCCTGCGTGACATGTTCGGCGATGTCCGGATGTTGTGTGAGGAAACTGGGTTGATGAATCCGGTTGCCAGGCTGATTTGGCGGATGTGCAAGATCGACGGCCGGCCCAACCGGTATCGCAGCGAGCCCGCGCGTCGCCACGATGTCACCGCCGCTTAGGCGCTCGGCCGCCTCGCACCTGTAGCAATACCCCACTTGTAGCAAATCCGACCTGGTAGCACATCCGACCCGGTAGCAACTCCAACAAGGAAGCCCGACAGGGAAGCCCAATGCCTCACGTCATCACCCAGTCGTGTTGCAGTGACGGGTCCTGCGTCTACGCATGTCCGGTGAATTGCATCCACCCCTCGCCGGACGAGCCGGGATTCGCCACCGCCGAGATGCTCTACATCGACCCGGCAGCATGCGTCGACTGCGGTGCCTGCGTGGCTGCCTGCCCAGTCGGCGCGATCGCCCCCGACACCCGGCTGGCTGAGTCGCAGCTGCCATTCGTCGAATTGAACGCCGCGTTCTACCCGGCCCGTGAGATCAAGGCGCCACCGACGTCCAAGCTAGCGCCGGTGTTCGAGGCTCCTGTCGTGTATCGGCGGTCGAATGGCCCGTTACGGGTCGCTATCGTCGGCTCGGGCCCTGCTGCCATGTACGCTGCCGACGAGCTGCTCACACAGCAGGATGTCCGGGTCAACGTATTCGAAAAGCTGCCGACACCTTACGGTTTGGTACGGGCTGGGGTGGCGCCTGACCATCAGAGCACTAAGAGGGTGACACGGCTCTTCGACCGAATTGCCCGGATGCCCGGATTCTCCTTCTATCTCAACTGCGAGGTGGGGTCGGATCTGACGCACGGCGAAGTTCTCGAACACCATCACGCAGTGGTGTACGCGGTCGGCGCGCCCGACGACCGCCGCCTCGAGGTCGACGGCATGGAATTTCCCGGTGCGCGCACGGCCACCGAAGTGGTCGGCTGGATCAACGGGCATCCCGACCACTCCGATCTATCCGTCGACCTCAGCGGTGAACGCGTTGTCGTCGTCGGCAACGGGAACGTCGCTCTGGACGTCGCACGGATCCTGACCGCCGACCCGGATACGTTGGCGCACACGGACATCGCGGATCACGCACTGGCGGCCCTGCGAAATTCTCAGGTCCAGGAGGTGGTGATCGCCGCCCGCCGCGGTCCGGCTGCCTCGGCGTTCACCCTGCCCGAGCTGATCGGCCTCGTCTCGACCAACGACGTCGTGCTCGACTCCGGCGACCACGATCTCGTGATCCGCGACCTGGCCGACGAAACCGACCCGTTGACACGCAACAAACTCGAGATACTGGCAACACTGGACGAGGCCGGAGCAGCGTCGTCCCGGCGCCGTATTCGGCTCGCCTATGGCTTGACGCCGCAGCGGGTATTGGCCGATACCGCCAGCGCCGGGCAGGTCACTGGCATCGAATTCGCGGTGACCGGCGCAGACGAGTGCCTGGAGATGTCAGCGGGCCTGGTGTTGACGTCAATCGGATACCGCGCCAAGCCGATTCGCGGCCTGCCATTCGACGACGTGGCCGCGGTGGTCCCCAACGATGGGGGACGGGTCATCGAACCGGGCGGTTCGGAGCGCGTGCGCGGTAGCTATGTGGCGGGGTGGATCAAACGCGGTCCGACAGGCTTCATCGGAACCAACAAGTCGTGTGCCGCGGAGACGGTGCACAACCTGGTCGCCGACTACAACGACGGCCTGTTGGTCGATCCGGTGCACAGGGCCGGCGCGCTGGACCGGTTCCTGCGGGACCGGCGAATTTCGGTGATCGACTCCGCGGGGTGGAAAGCCATCGACGACGCCGAGATCGCCCGCGGTTGCGGGCAGCGACCTCGCAACAAGTTCACGACCGTCGCTGACCTGCTCGAAGCCGCAGCCACTGCACCCGCACCGCCAGTGGGCCGGCGCCTGCTGGCCAACCTGCGTCGGTGAGCTTTCAGTCGGGCGGCGGTGCGGACCGATCCTCGGGTCATGGCAGGCCGAGCAACTCCCAGCCCTGAACCGATTCGGGCGTGCGCGGCGCGGGTCCGACATAGGGCGCCGCCGGGCGCACGAGCTTGCCTAGCCGCTTCTGCTCGAGGATGTGTGCGCACCAACCCGCGGTGCGTGCACAGGTGAACATGGCGGGCATCATCCGCGGCGGCACCTGCGCGAAGTCGAGGATCACCGCCGCCCAGAACTCGACGTTGGTCTCGATCGCCCGGTCGGGTCGGCGTTCCCGCAACTCGGTCAGTGCGGCCTGCTCTTGCGCGGCCGCCACCTCGTATCGCGATGCCGCCAGCCGTTTGGCGGTCGCGCGCAGCACCCGCGCTCGCGGATCCTCGGCCCGGTAGACACGGTGTCCGAAGCCCATCAGTTTTTCCTTGCGGTCCAGGATGCCCCTGACCACTGCGCGCGCATCGCCGCTCTGTTCGGCTTCCTCGATCATCGGGATCACTCGCGCCGGCGCACCGCCGTGCAGCGGTCCGCTCATCGCTCCGATTGCGCCGGACAGCGCAGCGGCCACGTCGGCGCCAGTCGAGGCGATGACGCGCGCGGTGAACGTGGACGCGTTCATGCCGTGCTCGGCAGCGCTGACCCAGTAGGCATCGATGGCCTCGATATGGCGAGGGTCGGGGTCGCCCTGCCACCGGGTCATGAATCTCGCGGTCACGGTGTCGCGTTCGTCGACCGTGCGCTGTGGCACCGCCGGTTGGTAGATGCCGCGGGCGGACTGGGCGACATAGGACAGCGCCATCACCGAGGCGCGGGCCAGCTGGTTGCGTGCGGTCTCGTCGTCGATGTCCAGGAGCGGTGGGTAGCCCCAGATCGGCGCCAGCATCGCCAGACCCGCCTGGACGTCGACCCGGACGTCGCCGCTGTGGATAGGCACCGGGAACAGTTCGGCCGGCGGCAGGCCGCGCCCGAACCGACCATCGACCAGCAGCCCCCACACGTCGCCGAAGGTGACCCGGTTCGCGACGAGGTCCTCGACATCGACACCGCGGTAGCGCAGGGCCCCGCCGTCCCTGTCGGGTTTGGCGATCTCGGTCTCGAACGCCACCACGCCCGCCAACCCGGGAGCGAAATCCTTCGGCACTGAAGTCATACACCGATTCTTGCACCCGGCTGGCGCGGCAGATCGGCCAGTCTGGCCCCATCCGCGGAGCCGACTCTGTTGCCCCGGCGTAGCGTTGTCGCGTGGGCACTTCTGAGCATCTGGCCCGAATGCGGGTGGAGTACGGATCTGTGGAGAAGGACGGCAGCGGTGATCTTGACGCCGACTGGCTGGAGGTCGGCTGGGTGGCGCTGTTGGGCAGCTGGATGGCAGACGCCCAGCAGGCGGGTATCGCCGAACCCAACGGGATGGTCGTCGGCACCGTGGACACCGAGGGCAGACCCGTCACACGCACCGTGTTGTGCAAGAGCGTGGACGAATCCGGCGTCTCGTTTTACACCAACTACGACTCCGCCAAGGGCGAGCAGTTGGCTGCCAACCCGTACGCGTCGGCGACCTTCCCGTGGTACGCGTTGGGACGCCAGGTACACATCCGTGGACCGGTCGTGAAGGTCGCGCCGGAGTCGACCGCCGAGTACTGGGCGCACCGGCCGCGGGGATCTCAGCTGGGGGCGTGGGCCTCTCTGCAGAGTAGGCCGATCACGTCACGCGATGCACTGCTCCAACAGTTGTCCGAAGTCACCGAGCGCTTCGCCGATGTCGATGACGTCCCGGTGCCGCCACACTGGGGTGGCTACCTGATCGCTCCCGAGGTGGTTGAATTCTGGCAAGGTCGGGAGAACCGGTTGCACAACAGGATTCGTGTTCGTGGCTCGCTCGTCGAACGGCTTCAGCCCTGACCCGAGCCTCCTCCGCGCAGTGGTCTGGCTGACGGGTCGGAAGCGCAGTCGATTTCATGGATGATCGGCAAATGTCGGCAGCTGTAAGTTTCTCCTTCGATCAGCGGCCTGACCCGATAACATCCGGGTTGTGGCGGAAGCAAGGGGGGAACCGGCCCTTGGTTTACGCGAGCGCAAGAAACGCCGAACCCGCGCCACGCTGATCGATGCGGCGATGGGCCTGTGTGAACGGCAAGGCTTTGACCGAACCACGGTCGACCAGATTGCCGCCACCGCCGACGTGTCACCGCGCACCTTCAGTCGCTACTTCGCAACCAAGGACGCCATCGCGATTGCGTTGTTAAACGAGGTGCTTGCCAAAACAGCCACCGAGCTAGCCAGCCAGCCCCTCGAACTCGGCAGCTTCGAAGCCCTGCGGCGCGCCTACTTGGCGATGGCGCAGGCCACCAAGCTGGCCCCCGCCGGTGCCCTGTCGGCGGATCGCCTGTTGCAGATCCTGCGGATCACCGTGTCGTCGGCTGCGCTGCGACAGTCCGCGGTCGAGTACCGGGGCAACGCCGTCGACGCGGTGATGGCCCAGAGGTTGGGGACAAGCATCGACGACCGAAGGGTCAAGCTATTGGCTGCAGTATGGGGTGCGCTCTTGATCACCGCGGTGCGGGATTTGGCGGAGGACGGTACCGCCGCGGCCCCTGTCAGCGTCGACGACGTCATCGATGCGTTCGAAGCCACCTATGCCGACTTCGCCGGCGAAATGGCGGGTCTTGGCCAGCCGGTCTGACCCCCGTCGGCGTGACTACCGCAATGCGACTACCTTCTGTAAGCAGACTTCCGAACTCCCGACAGCGACGAAGGGAACCCAGTGGCCGATAACGCCGAAGCCGGGCAACAGCACGCCAGCCTCAAATACCCAGGTGGCGAGCTCGACCTTGACATCGTCCACGCCACGGAGGGAGCCGACGGCATCGCTCTGGGGTCGCTGCTGGCCAAAACCGGCTACACCACATTCGACGGCGGTTTCGTCAACACCGCCCCCACCAAGAGTGCCATCACCTACATCGATGGTGACGCCGGGATTCTGCGATACCGTGGTTACCCGATCGAGCAGCTGGCGGCGAAGTCGACGTTCATTGAGGTCAGCTACTTGCTGATCTTCGGTGAGCTGCCGACCGCTGAGCAGCTGGAGAAGTTCACCACCCAGATCCAGCGGCACACCATGCTGCACGAGGACCTGAAGCGGTTCTTCGATGGCTTTCCACGCGACGCTCACCCGATGCCGGTGCTGTCCAGTTCGGTCAACGCGCTGAGCGCGTATTACCAGGACTCGTTGGACCCGTTTGATCCCGGTCAGGTCGAGCTCTCCACCATCCGGCTGTTGGCCAAGCTGCCGACGATTGCTGCATATGCGTACAAGAAGTCCGAGGGGCAGCCGTTCCTGTACCCGGACAACTCACTGACCCTGGTGGAGAATTTCCTCCGGATGACCTTTGGGGTTCCGGCCGAGCCTTACGAGGTCGACCCGGAGATCGTCCGGGCACTCGACATGCTGTTCATCCTGCATGCCGATCACGAACAGAACTGCTCGACATCGACGGTGCGGCTGGTGGGTTCGTCGCAGGCCAACCTATTCACCTCGATTTCCGGCGGCATCAACGCGTTGTGGGGCCCACTGCACGGTGGCGCGAACCAGGCGGTGTTGGAGATGCTGGCCAAGATCCGCAGCGAGGGCGGCGATGTCGCGTCCTTCGTCAAGAAGGTGAAGGACCGCGAAGACGGCGTGAAGCTGATGGGCTTCGGGCATCGCGTATACAAGAATTATGACCCCAGGGCGCGCATCGTCAAGGACCAGGCCGACAAGATCCTGGCGAAGATCGGCGTCAATGACGAATTGCTCGACATCGCAAAGTCGCTCGAAGAGATCGCCCTGACCGACGACTTCTTCATCGAACGCAAGCTCTACCCGAATGTCGACTACTACACCGGCGTGATCTATCGGGCCATGGGCTTCCCGACCCGGATGTTCACCGTGCTGTTCGCGCTGGGCCGGCTGCCCGGATGGATCGCCCACTGGCGGGAGATGCACGGCGAGCCCAACAAGATCGGCCGCCCGCGCCAGATCTACACCGGGTACACCGAACGCGACTACCCCGGGTTGGACAACCGGTGAATGCCGGGTCCGTCTAGCGGCCCGCACCTGTCGGCCGTGGAAGTTCCTCGCTCGACAAGTGCCGTCTGAGTGAAGCCCGCCCAGTCGCTGAGCCCGCGGCGCAAGGTCATCGTTTTGGCCTCGTGCTGTTTGAGTCTGCTGATCGTGTCGATGGACGCCACGATCGTCAACGTCGCGATTCCCAGCATCCGCGCCGACTTGTCTGCCACGCCGACGCAGATGCAGTGGGTGATCGACGTTTACACGCTGGTGCTGGCTTCGCTGTTGGTGTTGTCGGGTGCCACCGCAGACCGATTCGGCCGACGACGCACCTTCCAGGTGGGTCTGTCGATCTTCGCGATCGCGTCGTTGCTGTGCAGCCTGGCGCCGAACATCGAGACCCTGATAGCCGCCCGGTTGCTACAGGCGATCGGCGGTTCGATGCTCAATCCCGTCGCGATGTCGATCATCACTCAGGTTTTCACCGGACGGGTGGAACGGGCGCGGGCGATCGGCATCTGGGGTGGTGTCGTCGGAATCTCCATGGCAATGGGCCCGATCGTGGGCGGTGCGCTCATCGAGTACGTCGGCTGGCGTGCGGTTTTTTGGATAAATCTCCCGATATGCGCAGTGGCGATACTGCTGGCTGCCATTTTCGTGCCCGAATCCAAGTCGGAGTCCATGCGCGGAGTGGACCCGGTGGGACAGGCACTCGGGGTGACATTCCTGTTCGGAATGGTGTTCGTTCTCATCGAGGGTCCGGCACGGGGCTGGAGCGAACCGGACGTCGCGATCATCGGCGTCGTCGCCGCGCTGTCTCTGGTGGCCTTTGTCCGCTACGAAACCCGGCATGAAGATCCGTTCATCGATCTTCGGTTCTTTCGCAGCATCCCGTTCTCGTCGGCGACCATCATCGCCGTCGCCGCGTTCGCGGTATGGGGTGCGTTCCTGTTCATGATGTCGCTGTATCTGCAAGGTGAGCGGGGATTCTCGGCGATGAACACGGGTCTGATGTATCTGCCGCTGGCCGTCGGCGCGCTGATCTTCGCGCCGCTGTCAGGTCGGCTTGTCGGCCGATTCGGTGCCCGGCCGTCGCTGCTGATCGCCGGAACTCTGATGACCGCAGCTACACTGTTGCTGACCCAGCTCAGCGCAGTTACTCCGGTGTGGCAACTGCTGGTGGTCTTCGCAGTGTTCGGCGTCGGCTTTTCGATGGTGAACGCGCCTATCACCAACGAGGCGGTCAGCGGAATGCCGACGGACCGTGCCGGCGCCGCCTCGGCGATCGCCTCGGCCAGTCGCCAAGTTGGCGTGAGCATCGGTGTGGCGTTGTGTGGTTCGGTTGCCGGTGCCGCTCTGGCGGATCCGACCATCGATTTCGCCCGCACCTCCCGGCCGCTATGGCTGCTGTTCGCAGGGGTAGGGGTGCTGATCTTCGCGCTCGGCCTCTACTCGACATCATCGCGCGGACTCCGCTCAGCCCAACGGCTGGCCCCACTGATCGCCGGGCCCCGGGCCGAAAGCGAAAATACCCGCTAGCTCTCCAACACTGCCCTCGCGGCGTTGTGCCCGCCAATGCCCGATACAGCGCCGCCGCGACGAGAACCTGAGCCGCACAACATGATCCGGTCATGCGGCGTCTGCACGCCCCAGCGCCGGGTGGGTGTGTCCAAGGGTTCGTCGTCCTCGGCGAATGGCCATCCCAGCGCTCCGTGGAAGATGTTGCCGGCCGTCATCGCCAGGTTCTGCTCGAGATCAGCGGTGGTCTTGGTCTCGATGCATGGTCGACCGCTCGAATCCTGCATCAGGACATCCTGAATCGGTTCGGCCAGGACCGAATTGAGCGAATCCAGCACCGCCGACGTCAGCCGGCCGCGCATCCGTTCGGGGTCGTCGACCACCAACCGGTGCGGGGTGTGTAGGCCGAATACCGTCAACGTCTGAGCACCGGAGCCGCGCAATTCCTCCGACAGGATGGTGGGGTCGGCCAGCGAGTGGCAGTACACCTCACAGGGCAGCGGATCTGGCACATCGCCGGCCTCGGCCCGGCTGAACGCGGTGTCGAGTTGGAGATAGCCCTCGTTGATGTGAAATGTTCCGCCGAATGCCTGCTCCGGGGTGACAGTAGCGTCTCGCAGGCGCGGTAGGCGCCGCAGCATGAGGTTGACTTTCACCTGGGCGCCCGGGGTCAGCTCCGGCTCTGGGCTACTCGTCAATCGAGCCAGGACCGTGGGCGTCACGTTCGCCAGCACGAAGCGGGCATGAACGGCGCGGTCCTGGCCGCCACGCCGGTAGTGCACATCGCCGTCGGGCGTGATCGCGTAAACGTCGGCGCCAGTGACGATGTCGGCACCGTGAGCGGTGGCCACGGTGGCCAGCGCTGCGCTGACCGCGCCCATACCGCCGACCGGGACGTCCCAGTCGCCGGTGCCGCCGCCGAGCAGGTGGTACAGAAAGCACACGTTCTGGGTCAGCGATTCCGCGTCGGCGCGCGCGAACGTGCCGATCAGCGCATCGGTAGCCATCACGCCGCGGACGAGGTCGCTGCCCACCGCATCGGTGATCGCGTGGCCGATCGGAGAGCAGATCAGCGCCTCCCAGGCAGCCTCGGCTTCGGCGCTGCGACTGCTTACCAGCCGGCGTGCCTGCTCGCGAGTGCGCAGCGGCTCGGTGAGCGTCGGCCACAGCGGCTCGGTGAGCAGTCGGCACCGACGGTAGAAGTCGCCGAAGGCCTGCTCGTCGGCCGCCGCGCCGACGGCGCCGAAAGTGCTCTGCGGCCCGATCAGTAGTCCAGTGCGCCCGGCCGAGGCTGGATCGGGGGTGTAGGACGAATAGCGGCGGCGCACCAACTGAACCCGCGCGTCGAGGTCCTCCAATATGCGCGCGGGCAGCAGGCTGACCAGATACGAGTAGCGCGACAACCGCGCGTCGACGCCGTCGAAGGCGTGTGCTGAAACCGCAGCCCCGCCGACGTTATCGAGGCGCTCCAGCAGTAGCACTCGTCGTCCGGCGCGGGCCAGATAGCCGGCAGCTACCAGTCCGTTGTGCCCGCCGCCCACGATGACCGCGTCGAATTGGGCTTCTGTCGATGCCATGATCGGGCGCTCGTCGGGGCGTCAGACCGGCGTGTCGGTTTGGGCGCATGCCATCCTCGCGGCGTACGCGTCGCTGTTCAGTTCGGTGGCGGCGTTGTTGATTCGGTCGACGTTGGCACGCATCCCCATCAGCAGGAGCAGCTTTGTCGAACTGTAGGACCACGACCGCATCGGAGCAGCGACCTCGGGGTGTAGTCCCGGGGTCAGTGATGCGCTCAGCGCGTCTGCCGCCGCGAGCCGCAGCGCTGTCCTGCCGGTGATGTTGCTGGTTCGCACTATCGGGTCTGTGTAGTTCGGATCGATTTCTCCGATGGCGAGCGCGTTGGCGAAGCTTGAGTAATTGGCCGCCGCGAGGTCCAGTGCCCGGGCGAAGTCGGAACAGGCTGCCGCCGCCGCCGGGCCGCCCGGGATCTCGTCGGCGTGGGCGGGGGTTGCGGAAGCCAAACCGATGACGCACGCGATAGCCGCCGTCGCGCACAGCGGACCCTGAGGCCGGCAGAATGGCCAGGTCAATCGAGTATGCACGTTACTCCTGCCTCCATTGCCCGGGTAGCTTCACTCGTGCGAACACATCACCATTGAAGCGTCAGGCGTCGCGGAGGTGTACGGAAACACAACGTCGAGTGGTCAATAGTCAAACGTCGCGAAGCATGAACAGTCAAAATGTGCGATTGTTGACGATCGGCAGCCACATGTAGCAAGCTACGCCTCGGAAAAGTCACGGTGGAATCCTTGCCGCTCCGACATCCGAATCCGCCATCCTGGGAACCGTCGGACCGGGTTATGAAGGGCCTCGCACATGCCAAGTCGTCGTGCCCCCGCTTCAGCGGTTCTCGCTGCGCTGGCGATGTTGGCAACGGTGGTATTGGCAACGGCGTCCGCGATTGCTCAGCCGATTCCTGCGGACGACGGGCCGAGCGCCGAAGCGCTCGCTGACCCCGCTTCGCCGCCAGATGCGACACCCGCTGGCGAAGCGTTACCCCCCGACACATCGGTGCAATCCGGTGAGTCCGGGCGCTTGGAAACTCCGGATGGTTGGGAGTTGATCGTGGGGGCAAAGGACGAGACCCAGGAGGCGGTAGCCCCGCTGACGACGGCTCTGTCTTCGCGCGAATATCTGGTAAGTGGCACGTTCACCGGGTTGGTGACGGGCGGCGGCACCACCGAGCTCACCGGCGGGTCGCTGGAAGCCGGCTACCGGATCGGCTGCGGGATTGTCGGTGGACCCGTCGAAATGATTGGAGAGGCCGGTACGGAAACGATTATCAACCCGTTGCTTCAGGGGTTCTCGGTCGAAGGTGAGGTAAAGGTCAATCTCCGACCCGGAATTGTGGAGGTCATACCCGTCGGCCAAAAGAACTTCACCGGCGATGAGGTCCGGATCACTATCACCGGACTTCGGGTCAAGGTTGACAATTGCGTCGGAGAGTCTTTCTTGCAGTCGTATGCGACGTTGACGAGTTCCACCGCCGACACCGATGATGTCGTCACCTATGTCGGTGAAATCAAGGCGGTGTGAACCGGTGCCCGCTGTAGCGCGTACCCGGCGCCGTGTGTCATGCCGGCTGGCTGTTCTGACGGCGGCCGGTACGTTGTTCGCGGTAGGTGCTGCGCCGTGCGGTTTCGCTCAGCCTGACCCGGATCCCGACGTGGCGTCGGTGGCGAATGCCGCTCCGCCGCCCCCGGACGGATCCGTGCCCTCGGAAGAACCGGGGATCGTCGAGACGCCGGACGGTTGGGAACTGACAGTTGCCGGCAAAGACGAATATCAGGTAGCGGTCGCCCCGTTGACCACCGCGTTGTCATCGCGCGAATATGTGGTCGCCGGTACTTTCACTGGCAGCGTGAAGGGTTCGGGTACAACTGAACTCGATGGTGGAACGCTCGAGGTCGGCTACCAGATCGGTTGCGGTATCACGTTGAACGTCGTGAAGCTCAATGGTTCGGCGGGTTTCAGAACCGATTTGGGCTTGGATTTCGATATCGGCACGCGCTTTCCCCTCAGGGCCGGAATTGAGGTCTACCCCCAGCCTGGTCAGGTCATCAACGTTCAATTGGTCCACAAGGTTTTCACGGGTACCGATCCGCGGGTCACGATCAAAGATTCCCACATCAAGATCGATGGCTGCATCGGGCAGTCATTCATGCGGTCCTACGCGGTGTTGACCAGTTCTACGAATAACGCCGACGATATCGTCGCCTACTACGGCGCCACCAAAGCTGTCTGAATGCGCGGGGGAGGCTCTGATCATGGATAGTGGCAGGCGCGCGCAGGGTGTCCGGCGAGGTGCTGCCACTGTCCTGGGTGTGTTCTGGTTCGTCGTAGTTCTGACAACTGCTGGAAACGCCTTCGCCGACCCGCCACCGCCAGTGCCCATCGATGGTCCGGCCCCGGCCGCGCCGGCCGACCCGCCGGGACCCCCGCCGGGACCCCCGCCGCCGGCATCCATTCTGTTTCCGTTGGCGCAGCACGGGGCTCCCGTGAGTATCGGGGGATTGCCGGCCCCGCCGGACTTGTCCGGCCGGACCGCAGACGAGTTCGTGTTGGCGCAGGCCCCCGTGCCCTCGCCGCCCGGGGATGGCCCTGCTGCGGCGCCGTCGTTGAATGCCCTGAACAACCAGTACCTGCTCCCGCAGAACCTGGTGCCGTCCGCTCCCGGCGAGGGCGAGATATTCGGGGTGGAGCCCGGGCAGGAGAATGCTGCCAGTGGTCGTATCGACTACCTGAAGCGCCTCTACGGTACCTATCGCGAAGGTGGTTTGAAGGGTGGGCTGCTCGGCCAGATGCCACTGGAGCAGGTGGGTAAACCGTTGTCCGACAACGCGCCCCCTGTGGAGCCAGCTCCTGTGGAACCACTGCCCTTGGCTGTGCCTCCGCCGCCGGAGCAGCCATGAGAGCACGGTATGTGAGGAACCGGCAAATAGTTAATGGCAGGAATGGGATACTTAGCCTGTGGTCGTGACTTCCCGGTGCGGGAGTTGCGCGGCTGAGGAGGATTGCCATGTCGATTAAGAGCACGTCGTTGAAGAGGCTCTACGTTGCCCCGTTGCTGATTGCTGCGGCGTCCGTCGCATCGGTCGCCCTCGCGCCGCTCACCGCCGCTGAGCCAACCGTCGACTCCGTCCCAATCGCCGGCTCCGAGTCGCCCACGAATACTAGGGCAGAACTCGAACGCCAGGGCTACCAAGTGACGATCAACTGGGTTAATGGTGCTCCCAACGTCGTGCCGCTTTCGCAGTGCGTCGTCACGAATATCAATACGGTCGCGGCTCCGAAGGCCTACATGTCGGTGTCGTGCCCGCCGGCGGGTTCGCAATGAGCGACCAGCTCAGAGGTATGTAGTAGCGGCCCGTCCCCACCCGACTACGGTGGAGGCGATGAGTAGCAAACCTGAGATCGACTTTCCCGACGGCCCTGCTCCGACCGAATTGGTGATCGAGGACATCGTTCTCGGCGATGGCGCCGAAGCCGTCCCAGGCGCGAACGTAGAGGTCCACTACGTCGGCGTTGAATACGACACCGGGGAGGAGTTCGACAGCTCCTGGAACCGTGGCGAGTCCATCGAGTTCCCGCTGCGGGGTCTGATCCAAGGCTGGCAGGACGGCATTCCCGGCATGAATGTCGGCGGTCGGCGCAAGCTGACGGTCCCGCCCGCCCAGGCATACGGCCCACCCGGCGGGGGGCACCGCCTTTCCGGTAAAACTCTCATCTTCGTCATCGACCTGCTGGCCACGCGGTAGTCCTGTCGAAGCTGAGCTCATGAGGGATTGAGCTCATCAGGGGTCAGCCACACGGGCGACCTTTCACCGGCGAGGTCGCGAACACGTCGGGCCTCGGCGCGGCTAACCCGGGCCGGGTAGGCGCAGCAGCAGTCTGGCCCCGCCCATCGGGCTGGCCTCCAACGAGGCAGTGCCTCGGTGTAATTCAGCCTGTTGGGCTACCAGCGCAAGGCCGAGGCCCGAACCTGAGTGCGACGCCGTGGTCCCGCGCGAGAACCTCTCGAACACGATCGTGCGTTCCTCCTCGGGCACGCCGACGCCGTCGTCGTCGATCGCGATCTCGACTCCGGCGCGCGAACTGACTGCCGAGAGTTGCACCCGGGTGGCGCCACCGTGCTTGACCGCGTTGGCGATCGCGTTGTCGACCGCCAACCGCAGCCCGGTCGGCAGTCCGACGATGATGATCGTCGGCGCGGGCACCAGCGACACCTCCAGGTCGGGAAAGACGCGCATGGCCTCGTGGGCGGCCCGGTCCAACAGTTCGGTGACGTCGACCGGCAGGTGGTCGTCCTCGGTCGACAACTTGCCCTGGGCCAGGCGTTCGAGTGCTCCCAGCGTCGCCTCGATCCGGGTCTGGGTGCGGATGACGTCGTTGACGACTTCCTTGCGCTGCTCATCGGCCAGTTCCAGCGTCGAGAGCACCTCCAGGTTGGTGCGCATCGCGGTCAGTGGGGTGCGCAGTTCGTGGGCCGATACCGACGCGAAGTCCCGTGCGGTGGTCAGGGCGGCCTTGGTGCGGTCCTGTTCGGACCAGATGCGCTGCAGCATGCCGTTGACGGCATCGGCGATATCCACCGCTTCGCTGGCTCCGCGTACATCGACATCGGGTGCCTCGTCGCCGGCGTCGATCTGGCGGGTCTGTTGTGCCAGCCGCTTCAGGGGCCGTACGGCGAACGCCGCGAGCAGCCAGCCGAGCACGGTTGCCGCACCGACCGAGAAGACGCAGATGATCAGCACCCTTCGGTGCAGGTTTTTGGTGTCGGCGATCGTTGCGTCGTAGGTCGCGCCCACCGCCACCGACATCGGCTCCGGCGCGCGAATCTGCACCGCACGGACCCGGTACCGCACGCCGCCGATGTAGGTGTCGCCGTAGCCAGGCTCCAGTTGCGGTAACACCACTTTGGAGTTCGAGGTCACCCGGCCGTCTTCGTGGCGCACCGTGATGACGGCGTCTTGATCGTTGGGCGATGGCGGGATCTCGTCGAGTCCCCGGGGCAGGAACGGGATCGCGAATCCGGCAGCCTCGTCGAGCCGGCGGTCCAGGCGCTCCGTGCGGCGGAAGATCCGGGACAGCGTCCGGGACAGCGCAGACATGGGACCTATTGCTGCCTGAGAACGAATCCCACGCCCCGAACGGTGTGCAGCAGCCGTGGCGCACCGTTGGCCTCGAGTTTGCGCCGAAGGTAGCCGATGAAGACGTCGACGACGTTGGTGTCGGCGGCGAAGTCGTAACCCCAGACCAGTTCGAGGAGCTGCGCGCGGGAGAGCACCGCGGTCTTGTGCTCGGCCAGCACGGCCAGCAGATCGAATTCTCGCTTGGTCAGGTCCACGTCGGCCCCGTTGACCCGGGCGCGCCGGCCGGGGATATCGACCTCGAGCGGGCCGACGGTGATGGTCTCCGACGAGAACGTCGCCGTCGACCCACGCCTGCGTAGCAGCGCATTGACCCGTGCCACCAGCTCAGCCAGCACGAACGGCTTGACCAGGTAGTCGTCGGCGCCGGCCTCCAGCCCGGCGACCCGGTCGTCGACTGAGGAGCGGGCCGACAGCACGCAGACCGGCACATCGTTGTCCATCGCGCGAAGCGCGGTCACCACCGAGACGCCGTCGAGCACCGGCATGTTGATGTCGAGCACGATCGCGTCGGGTCGGGTCTCGGTGGCCCTGCGCAGTGCTTCCGCCCCGTCGACCGCGGTGAAGACCTCGAATCCGGACAACCGCAGTCCCCGCTCGAGGGAGGCGAGGACGTCGGGATCATCATCGACCACGAGCACCCTGAGCGAGCCCACACCACTGTCCATGTAAGCAATCTTGCCCGATGAATCGGCTCACTCGCGGGATGCTGCGCCCGATGGTCCTCGCGTGCCAGTCATCGATCGCCCACCGGGAAGGCTTTGACCTCATCCGATGTTGAGGTTGACGGCGAATTCACGAGTGCGGAAACGCTCGGGATAACCGCTTGCGCGCAATGGGAAGATCTACTAAGTGACTGAATCTCGGAACGGGCTACGCACGGCGCCCGCCATCGCGCCGCGCTCCCGGCGGGCCGGACCCAGCGCGGATCTGTGGCGGATGTTGCCCTATCTGATGCCCTACCGGGTCCGCTGGGCAGCGATGATCGTGGTCGCGCTGGCCAGCCTCGCCGCCACCGTGGCGATCCCACTGATGACCAAGGCTGTCATCGATGGTCCGGTCCGCAACCAGGACCAGCAGAAGCTCTGGCTGCTCGGCGCCGCGGCGATGGGGGTGGGCGTCACCGAGGCGGTGCTGTGGTTCATCCGCCGCT
>Ga0114921_10000047_pt1 | contig 48866 bp, 61 predicted proteins | sample BentaG_FD_87016 | JGI IMG/M metagenome (GOLD analysis project Ga0114921, IMG submission 87016) | Deep subsurface microbial communities from South Atlantic Ocean to uncover new lineages of life (NeLLi) - Benguela_00093 metaG | ecosystem: Environmental > Aquatic > Marine > Oceanic > Sediment ... | reverse complement strand
TTCTTCCTCTTAATCTGCCTACACTGACTTTGTAAACCTTGAAGTGGTTCATCCTTTGCTAACTTAGCTGATATAGGGAGTAGGTTTGGCTCCCCGGGTAGGATTCGAACCTACAACCTTGCGGTTAACAGCCGCTTGCTCCACCATTGAGCTACCGGGGAATCCGATTTAATTAGCTGCCGAGCCTGGATTCGAACCAGGGCTAGAGGATCCAAAGTCCTCCGTGCTACCACTACACAACTCGGCATTAGCTTACTTTGTGCCGAAGGTCGGAGTCGAACCGACACGGGAGTTGCCTCCCAACAGTTTTTGAGACTGCCGCGTCTACCATTCCGCCACTTCGGCATGCTTTCTTATTTCAACTGGAGCGGAAGATGAGATTTGAACTCATGTCCTCTCTCTTGGCAAGGAAGCATTCTACTGCTGAGCTACTTCCGCATCCTTAGCCTGCAAAGTTTCAAAGTGCCGAGGAGCAGAGTCGAACTGCTGACACGCGGATTTTCAGTCCGCTGCTCTACCACCTGAGCTACCTCGGCCAGCGCGAATATTCTAGGTTTTCCTCTCTTTAGTGTCAAGCAAGCTGACTTTGACTGTAGATCCCTTGGGGAGAATGCGCTGTTATACTCAAGCTATTGATTGAATTTTCTGATAGTAAGGACTGCATTAGCTCCGCCAAAGCCGAAGGAGTTGGAAAGGGCTATGTTCACCTCTACTTTTCTAGCTATATTGGGAACATAGTCTAAATCACATTCAGGGTCTGGAGTATGGTAGTTTATGGTGGGTGGAATTACACCATCCCTTATAGTCAGGGCAGTGAAAATAGCTTCTACAGTACCCGCTGCAGCTAGTAAATGACCAGTCATAGATTTGTTGGAGCTCACAGGTATTTTCCTACTGTGTTCGCCCAAGGCAGCCTTTATAGCTTTAGTTTCAGTCACATCATTGGTGGGAGTGGAGGTACCATGAGCATTGATATAATCAACCTCACTGGCTGAAATGCCAGCATCATTCAGGGCTAATCTAATGCACCTAGCTTGACTTTGCCAGTCGGGCGCAACTATGTGATAGCCATCAGTATTGGAGCCATAGCCCACAAGCTCGGCATAGATTTTGGCTCCCCTCTTTAAAGCTGACTCTAGTTCCTCTAAAATTACAATACCTGCTCCCTCTCCGAGCACAAAGCCATCATGGTCTTTATCAAAAGGGCGGCTGGCTTTCTCTGGTTCATCATTTCTTTGAGATATGGCTCCCATCCTATTAAGTCCTGCAATGCCTACAGGTAGAATATAAGCATCGCTCCCACCAGCGATCGTGGCATCTGCCTCGCCATATTGAATAATCCTGAAAGCATCACCGATAGCATGGCTACCAGTAGCACAGGCGGTAACTACACACCTACTGGATCCCTTGGCACCAAAAACGATGGAAATTTCCCCTACTGCCATGTTGGCCATAAATCCGGGGATGAAGAAGGGGGAAACTTTAGCTGGTCCGCTTTCTCGAAGAGCAAGAAAGTTCTTTTCATAAGTTGTCATGCCACCGGCACATGTACCTACTACTATTCCTACTCTATTTGCATTGTTATCATTAATAATTAATTCAGAGTCATCCAATGCCATACGAGTGGCCACCAGAGCATAGTGAATAAAAGGGTCTGTCCTTCTTATCCTTTTCTTATCCAGAAAGTCCTCGGGATAGAAATCTTTTAGCTCGGCGGCAATCTGCGTCTTAAAGCCGGAGGGGTCAAACCTGGTGATTCTTGCTATCCCTGATTTGCCCTGACATAGTGCCTGCCACGATTCCTCGGCGCCGGTTGCCAAAGGAGTAACAGCGCCAACACCGGTAACAACTACTCTTCTTTTATTCACTTGTGAGCTACCTTACTCTCCTTGAGACGCCTTCTATCTATTTTACCCGAGCCAGTCTTGGGTATGCTATCCATAAACTCAATTTTATGAGGCAGCTTGTAATTAGCTAAGCTTTGGCGGCAAAAATTGCGTATTTCTTGCTTGGTAACGCTCTGCCCTTACTTGGGCACTACAAAAAGTGTGGGGATTTGTCCTTTATGCTCATCCAGAACACCCACATATGCTGCTTCAGCTACACAGGGATGCTTCAAAAGCAGGTCTTCGACCTCTGTGGGAGGAATCTTGACTCCAGCGGAGGTCACTATGATAAATGATTTCCTTTCGGCATAAGAATCTGAGTCCACCTCAATTGTATGTTTTAGTGAAGGTAGGGTGAGCAAAACTGAAGACAGCATCTGGGTGAACCCTTTTTCAGTCATCAGAAATTTAGAATCCGAATCACGAAGTAAGGAGTCATATTCGGGTGCTTTAAGCATGGAGTTGAGTATCACAGTTTTGCCGCCACCTTTAACCACCCCGAAATAATTGATAAGCCACCCTGGAGTACAGGGCATTAGAATAGCTACATGGTCACCTTTTCTCATGCCTAGACTTATAAGGGCATTAGCTACTCTGTTGGAGCTTTCATTCAACTCCTGATAGCTAATTCCCTGAGAGCCAAGGGCAATAGCTGTTTTCTGGGGTACTTCTCTGGTAGTTTTCTCCAGCATTTCTTTGATATTCATACACCCCCACAAATTTTTGATTTCTAAATTAGCTCCTCGTATTATCTCCTGTCAATATGTCGTGCCACGACATATTGTTACTCCGTAATTTTAATGGTTTTATCTGTCCAGGTTGTCTATAGTGGTGATGGAAGCTACGCTGTCACTTTCGGTCAAAGCCATTAAATGTACACCCCTGCCATTCCTGCTCTGAACTGAGATCTGTTCAATGGGAATGCACTCCACAATGCCCGCAGTTGATAACATTACCAAATATCCCTCATCTTTATTCACAAGCCTGGCCGCCACAATCTTCCCTATTTTGTCGCTAGCTTTGTGAGCTCTAATCCCCTTTCCTCCTCTCTGCTGAACAGAGTAGCTCTTAATTAAAGTTAACTTTCCAAACCCCTTTTCCGATACTGTAAGCAGATAAGCCTCTTGAGCTTGTTCTGATCCACCCACAATAACATCCATACCAACAACGCAATCATCGGCCAAGCGAATACCACGAACACCACCACTAGTTCGAGATGCAGCTCTCAAGTTTTTAACCTCACATCTAATAGCCCGTCCGCTTTGACTCACCAATATAACCTCGTCTACCCCAGTGGCTGCTTTGGCCGATACCAGTTCATCATCATTCTTAAGTCCCATAGCAATAAGGCCATTTCTCCTAATGGAAGAAAATTTATCCAGAGGAGTTTTCTTTATTCCACCGGCCTTGGTCAGCATCAATAAGAACGCATTGCTCGTCCAATTTGCTACAGCTAGCAACGCAGTCACTTCATCCTTTAAATCGATAGGTAATAAATTAACCATCGATGTGCCTTTAGCGGTCCGAGATGATTCTTCAGGAACCTCGTAGCACTTCAGGCAATAAACTTTGCCCCGCTTAGTAAAAAAAAGTAAGTTATCGTGCGTGTCAGCTATTAAGATATGTCTTAGTGAATCACCTTCACGGGTTACCATTCCCACAACACCTCTTCCTCCTCGATGCTGTAGTCGATAAGTGCTAGCTGGAAGTCTTTTAATAAAACCTTGATTACTGAGTGTAACCACTACTTTCTGGTGGGGAACAAGATCTTCTTGGCGAAACTCTCTGGCTTCCTCTGCACTAATCCGAGTACGGCGCTTATCACCATATTTGGATTTCAGTTGATTAACATCTTGCTTGACAAGGAATAATACTTTCTTGGGATTAGCCAGTAAATCTTCCAGGTAAGAAATATTCTTTACAACATCAGTGTACTCCTCAGCTATCTTTTGCCGCTCCAGATGGGCCAATCTACGAAGAGGCATATCAAGAATGGCTTGTGCCTGAACCTGCGACAAGCTGAAGGCCGCCATCAAATTAACACGAGCGGCTTCAACAGTTTCAGATTGCCGAATAACTTTAATCACCCGCTCCAGGTTATCTAGTGCAATCCTAAAGCCCTCAAGGATATGGGCTCTATTTCTTGCCTTGTCAAGCTCAAATTGAGAACGCTTGGTAATAACCTCGCAGCGAAAATTAATGTAGCAAGCCAGGGCGTCCTTAAGGTTAATCAGTTTTGGTTGGCCATTAACTAAAGCGACCATGTTAATAAAGAAGGCAGATTGCATTGGGGTGTATTTATATAGGTTGTTAAGTAATTGCTGAGGCTGAGCTCCTATCTTGAGTTCGATAACCAGGTGCATACCTTCCCTATCGGATTCATCACGCACTTCAGCTATTCCTGCAACCTTCTTTCCCCTTGCCAACTCAGCAATTCTCTCTACCAAGGCTGCCTTGTTTACTTGATAGGGAAGCTCAGTAACAATTATCTGCCTTTTATCCCCCTTGATGCGTACTTCGCTAGTTTTAGCTTGAATTATGATTTTCCCCTGCCCTGTAGCATAGGCACTCTTTATTCCCTCTTCCCCTAAAATTAGAGCTCCTGTGGGAAAATCAGGGCCTTTAACAAATTCCATCAACTCGTCCGCATTGGCTTGCGGATTATCAATTAAATAGGCGATAGCATCACACACCTCCCCTAAATTATGCGGGGGTATATTGGTTATCATGCCTACAGCTATGCCTGAGGAGCCATTAATCAGTAAATTAGGCAATCTAGCTGGCAGAACGGAGGGCTCTTTGAGGGAATCATCAAAATTAGGAACGAAATTAACAGTATTTTTATTGATGTCGACTAGTATTTCCTCAGCGACTTCAGCAAGTCGAGCCTCTGTATATCTAATCGCTGCTGCTGGGTCATTATCAACACTGCCAAAATTACCTTGCCCATCAACTAGAACATATCTCAAGGAGAAATCTTGAGCCATGCGCACCATAGCTTCGTATACCGAAGCATCCCCATGGGGATGATACTTACCCAGAACCTCCCCCACAATTCGAGCGCTCTTCTTATATGGGCTGTTGTGGTGTAGTCCCAATTCATCCATAGCATATAAAATACGCCGCTGTACTGGCTTTAAACCGTCGCGCACATCAGGTAGTGCTCTGGAGACAATAACGCTCATAGCGTAGTCCAGATAGGAGCTTTTCATCTCCTCTTCAATATCAACAGGTCTCACTGTCCCGATTTGCATTACTTTTTAAACCTCCCTTTATCAAGCTCCTTAAGTGTAGAAAAACCTTCCAGTGAAGTTTCCTCCTCGTCTTTAGAATATTTGGTTTCTTCTTCAGCATGCTCAACTTGCTTAGCTGCTTCGTCTCCTTCATCGGTGATATTATGTCTAAGAAGAGATTCTTTAGCCTGAAGAAGCTGGCGTTTAGTAGTTTTAAGGGGAAAAGAAGGATGTCCTGCTTGACTAGGGTGTTGATATTCCTCCTTAATAATTACTCGCACTCCATTCTTTTCTATACTGAGGATGGCCGCAGCGTATCTATTTCCGCTCTTTATTAGTTTAGTGAGTCGTAACCTATATTTCGGCTCTACCTCTCCTAAACATTCATCGCGTTTATTTTCTACGATTAAACGTTGCCCTTCTACTCTCAGATGGAGTTGGTCACCAATAGCCATCTTGGCCAACACCTCGCTTGGTGCCAAATTGCAGAGGTTAACCACACCGGCTTTACCTGTCGTAGTAACAAAAAGCTCGGGGGCAACTTTATGATGCTCACTGTTCAAGGTGGCTTTAGACTCGGATAAGCTGGCTAGTCGAGCTAAGTTCTTTGCTGCAATAACATTGCTGGGGGCAAGTTCTAAGGTTTTACTGTATGCCTCTCTAGCTTGAGCGAGCTCACCTAACTCTGTCAAAGCTCTACCAAGACGATTATAAGCTCTAATATCAGTAGGAAACTTTTCAATTATACTCTTATTCGCTGCCACGGTTTCTTCCCACCTGCCTTGAACGGCTAAGGCTATAACTTCCTTCTCTAATTGTTGTCCTAATTTAGTACGCTCTTCTATTTGTTGATAAGTCATCTGATACCAACTCAAATAAGTGGCAACAGCCACATAAAAATATTAGGCGATTTCGAGCTCAAAGGCTTTATGTAGCACTCGAACAGCATCCTTAACTCTATCCTCAGAAATAATGCAGGTTATCCTTATGTCAGAGGTGGTGATTAATTGAATATTAATGCCTTGCGCCCAAAGGGCGTGAAACATCCTGGCAGCATAACCTGGCGTGTTTTGCATGCCACTTCCTATAATGCTAACCTTGGCTAATGTAGAATCGGTAACGCATTGCTTGCCCCCCACAGATTTAACTACAGGTTCCACTATGGGTATTGCTGTATTCAAATCATTTCGTGCCACCGTGAAAGTAAGGTCAGTAATGTTCTTGATGCTGGCGTTCTGTACGATAGTATCTACACTTATATTTGCTTTGGCCAAGGGTTCAAAAATTGCTGTAGCAACGCCGGGATGATCAGGAACACCAACAATAGTGATTTTAGCCACATTAGTGTCATGAGCAATGCCCCTAACCTTATTTCTCACTTCCATAGAAGCCTCCTTACAGATAATAGTTCCTGGACTGTCGCTAAAACTAGAAGCCACTAAAATAGGCATATTATATAACTCGCCTAATTCCACCGCTCTAGGATGTATTACTTTTGCTCCATAGCTAGCCATCTCCAGCATTTCTTCGTAGCCAATCTTATCTAATTTACTTGCTTCGAGCACAAGGCGAGGATCAGCGGTGTAGACCCCTTCAACATTAGTGTAAATTTGGCATACATCAGCGTTCAAGCTAGCAGCTAGAGCGACTGCTGTAGTATCGGAGCCGCCTCGACCTAAAGTGGTAATATCCATATTGGGAGTAATACCCTGAAACCCAGCTACAATGACAATATTACCCCTCTCCAACTCATTAATGATGCGCTTAGGGTCTACGCGGAGAATTCGTGCTCGGCTGTAATTGGAGTCTGTTTGGATGCCTGCCTGAGCACCACTAAGGCTGACCGCCTTATAGCCCAGGTGTCCTAAAGCCATAGCCAAGAGGGTACTGGAAATTACCTCACCTGTAGAAAGTAGAACATCAAGCTCCCGCTGTTCTGGCTGTGCGCTAACCTGCTGGGCCATCTGGATTAATTCATCGGTGGTATCCCCCATTGCTGATATGGCGATCACTACTTGATTTCCCTCCTCTTTAGCTTTAGCTACACGGCGAGCCACATTTTTAATCCTCTCAGCATCAGCAACTGAGCTGCCGCCATATTTTTGAACTATGAGTGCCATGTCTTTTATTCTATTAATTTACCTGTAATATTATACCCTGCCTCAATGAGAATGCCTGTGCTTTTAGCTTCTGCCTCGGTGAATCTCTTCGCTCCGTTAGATATAAATCCTGGTCCCCACAGCATAAATGGGACTGGCTCTGCAGTATGGGTCTGAACTCTAATTGGCGTTGCATGGTCAGGCATAGTCAACACTCGAAGGGAATCCTTATCCCAAGAGCGAAGTTGGCTTACAATCTTCATATCTACTTTATGAATAGCCTCTATTTTAGCATCAATAGAGCCGGCATGAGCAGCCTCGTCAGGCGCCTCTACGTGTATAACTACTATATCATGCATCTTAAGTGATTCTAAAGCGCCTACTGCCTGAGCAGCGTAATCGTTATCCAGATTATCTGTCACACCTGGAATGTTTAGCACTGGTATTTCCACCATCTGGGCTAAGCCTCGCAGAAGATCAACACCAGAAGTTAGGGCAGCATCGAGGCCATAAAGTTGCTTGAAAGTTGGCATATCAGGTATTTTACTACTACCCCAAAACAACCAAATCATCGTGGCTGGAATGTCACCGTGAGAACTCCGTGCTACATTTACAGGGTGATTGTGAAGCACAATTTCCGATTTCGCCATAAGCTCTCTTAATATATTGCTTCCAGGGCCATGAGGGAGAAACTCAGTGATGGATTTGCCCGGGATATCATGTGGTGGTGTGCAGGTAGCCAAAAGAGCATCTTCATGCTCTTTTATCTTACATATGTGTCTATAGCTAACTCCGGGGTAAAATTGTACTTTATCGCTACCGAGGCTTTTATTCAGAACTGCGATAAGCTCTTGAGCTTCGTTGGTGCTGATGTGACCAGAGTTGTAGCTCCACATCTTTCCATCACGAACGGCGACTAAATTACAGCGAAAGATGGCCTCACCATCCTCGATAGGTATGCTCATGCTTTTGGCTTCGATAGCGCTCCTGCCCTGATAATAGACTTTCGGGTCGTAACCAAGAATTGACATGCAGGCACAAGCACTGCTAGGCTCCGTCCCCTCTGGGACAGTTTGAGCTAAGCCCAAGACGCTTTCCTTCGCCATAGCGTCCAGGTTTGGGGTGTGCGCTAGCTCTAGGCAAGTTTTTCCACCATGTTCAGGCAAAGGCCAGCCTGCTGCACCATCGATTATCAACACGCAATATTTCATTCTTGCTTCAGATAATTAAAGCACTTATAATAGCTTTCAGCAACGGGGCGTAGCGCAGTCTGGTAGCGCGCAGCGTTCGGGACGCTGAGGTCGGAGGTTCAAATCCTCTCGCCCCGACTTCTTATTTCCACGAAATCTAATGGCATTGGTCAAGTGAGATTGGCTATTAAATTGCCATTGTTTAATTATATCTGTCTATGATGAATGTTTTCCCTTATCAAAATTATCCAAGTGGGTGGAGGATCAGAATTCCAAAAATGATTTTGAAGAGGAATTTTACGAAATAACAGGCACTGACTTTGAGATATCGGAACTTAACCTGGCTCTGCTGAAATGGGAGGAAGTATATAATAGCGTTCGAGTTCACCAGACATTGGGATATCTTACTCTATAGGAATTTCTTGAGCACCACCAACAAAATCGAAGAAAGGAGAAAGTGTCACCAATCATATGGACGAGCACAATGGCTTGACAAGATTTCTGTGGGCGTGTTATACTAAACAAGCTCCGAGTAATCAAACTGGAGCTTGGTGAGCAGAGCCAAACACTGATAAGCGGAAACTGAAAAGCGTGAGGAGTTAAAAGCCAAGCGCAAGGTAGGTGGAAGTGGGAAAGTGAGAGGTAATGGGAGCTAAGAAAAGGTGAGGCTACTCGGGGCATTTTTATTTGCAGAGTCCCTGTTGGTATTATAACTTCTCCTTATTGAATTATTGGGGTGCGGAGTAGTTATCATGCCGAGCTCTCTTTGACTAACTCAGGATATAAGATGCCAATAAAGGGCAAATTGCGATATTCCCCCTTGTAATCCAAACCATATCCAACTACGAATTCATCAGGAATCTCGAAGCCTACATAATCGAGAGGGACATTTGCCAATCGGCGTGCTCTCTTGTCAAGCAATGTGCAGACGCGAAGGCTGGCTGGGTTTTGAGCTGAAAGGTGGTTAAGAGCATAATTTAATGTCATACCGGTATCTACAATATCCTCAACCATCAATACATGTTGCCCTGTTATGCTGCTGTCGAGGTCTTTTGTTATTTTGACCACTTGGCCATCATCGCCACCGTAGTATGAGATGGCCATAAAATCGACTGTGACTGGGAGGGAAAGGTGTTGCATTAAGTCAGTCATAAAGCAAACAACGCCTTTTAAAATACCAACCAACACTAAATGTTGACCGACGTAATCATGAGAGATGTGTTTAGCTAAAGTTCTTACTCTACGTTGGATTTGGCTGTGGGTGTAGAGAACTTGGCTGACCCCCTTCACTTTGGATTTGCCTTGCGGGCCATAGCCATACTTGGCCAGCAGTTTAAAAAAGTCATTCTTGGTAAGAAGTTTAATATTGATTTCAGGGTAGAGCTTTTTGAGCTGACGTAGTTTGCGATTTTTTTCCGTTATGAGGTTTTGTTTCAGTGTAGTGAGCTCAACATAGAGGTTTAGCTCAGGTAAATAGAAGTCGGGAGTGAACATCTCAGCTATTTCACTACCTTCCCAGCGGAGAGGGAAGGAGCGGGGCTCATAAAGCCATTCAATGCAATAGAAATCCAAAAGCGTAGCAAATTCCTCCTCGCTAGGATGAGCAAACTCCGTTGGTCTTAGCGATGTGGTGGGCGATTGAGGTGCTTGAGCTAGCTTTGCTTGCTTCTCGCTCATCTTGTAGCCTCTAACTAACAGTTGGTGAAGTTCTGCTTTGACCAAAAGAACAGCACTTACATCGGCAACGCTGCCAAGGAAGCTTTTATCAGCTCCTGAGAATTGATGAGGCTCATGGGTATACACTCTGATCTCGCCAATTATTTCCTCTTCTTCAACTATAGGGATTCCAAGTATGGAGCATACTCTTTGTTCCGCTGCTATTTGAGGGTGTTGAATTCGCTCATCTTTGGTAGCATCGGGGACAACTACCACTTCACCATCAAGGATTCCAGGAAGGCTTTTATGAGCATCAAGCGGGCCTTTTCTGAGGTAGAAGTCGCTAAGGCCGTAAGCACCTACAGTGATTAAATATTCCCTTTTTGAGTCAAGAAGTGAAATACGGCAGCCATTTACTTGCATCGCCTTGGCAGTGCTTTTAGCGATAGAATTAAAGGTTTTTCTTAAACTGGAAGCCGAATTGGCAACCTTGGCTATTCGTCTTAGAGCTAAATAATAACGACCCTTGGAGCTACGCATTTCTTAATTGTCTACTCACATTTGGTGAAACCACAATTGGGGCAAATATTACAACCCTCCTGATAAATCAAAGGGCTACCACATTCGGGACATTGCCCTGCCCAACTTTTGACTGTTTCGGATGTTTTGGGATCGTCACCGTCCTCATTCTTGTCATATTTCTGCAACACACTGGCAATAGCGTCAGCACAGGACAAAATAGCATGCCCTTGCTCCCAAGCAATGGAGGGGCAACGTATGCCGCGCAGATGCTCGACAATAGAATTCACATCTATTCCAGATCTCAAGGCTAGAGAGATAAGGCGACTAATAGCTTCGAGTTGGGCCGCTGCACAGCCCCCAGCTTTGCCTAGAGTGGCGAATACTTCAGCTATGCCCTGCTCATCAAAATTTATTGTTACATAAATATAGCCACACCCAGTGTTTACCCTTTCAGTTATCCCTTTAGTGACTTTAGGTCTTTTTCTGGGAGTTAATTTACCTTCAGCCCTTTCGCTCTTTTTACCTATAGTAAGAACTTGACTTTCTCGGCTTCTATCTCTATAGATAGTTATTCCTTTTAAGCCTTCATGGTAAGCCAGCATATATACCTTGGCTACATCCTCAGGCGTTGCCGTGTAGGGAAAATTAACCGTCTTGGAGACAGCGCTGTCAGTAAACTTCTGAAAGGCTGCCTGCATCCTAACATGCCATTCTGGGGATATGTCATGGGCGCAAACAAAGAGGCTCTTTGTTTTCTCAGGTATGCCTGGCATATCCCGTAACTTTTTCCCTTCGGCTAGCTCGCGCATCAACTCTGAGGAATAAAACCTGCCCTTTTTAGCCGTTTGCTCAAAGTAAGGGTTTACCTCTACAAATTCCTCACCCTCAAGGATATGGCGCATATAGCTCAAGGCAAAGATAGGCTCAATACCACTGGAGCAATTGGCAATTATACTCAAGCTGCCAGTAGGAGCAATGGTACTTCGAGAGGCATTTCGAAAACGGGGACCGCCGGCTACATCATAGATACTTCCTTCAAAAGCGGGGAAAACACCTCTCACTTTAGCTAACTCTATTGAAGCTTTATCTGCCTCCTCGGATATGAAGTGCATAACTTCTTCAGCTACACTAAGCGCCTTTTTGCTATCAAAGGGGATGCCAAGCTGGATTAGCATATCAGCAAAGCCCATCAGCCCCAAACCTATTTTCCTAGTGATTTTTGTCCCTTCAGCTATTTCAGGCAAGGGATATCGATTAACATCGATAACATCATCGAGGAAACGAACGACTAACTGAATCACCCGTGCGAGCTTGGTATAGTCAATTTGTGGCTGGTTATTTTGGCGAACCACCATCTTGGATAGATTTATAGAGCCCAAGTTACAAGATTCAAAGGGAAGCAAAGGTTGTTCCCCACAGGGGTTGGTGCTTTCTATCTTGCCCAACTTAGGTGTGGGATTATGCCTGTTTATTTCCTGTATAAATACAATGCCTGGATCGCCAGTGCGCCAAGCCATATTAGCAATTTTATCGAATACCTCTGCAGCATTAAGTTTACTAGCTACCTCTCCTGTCCGTGGGTTCACCAAGTTGTAGTCGGTACCTTTCTCCACTGCTTCCATAAAGCTATCAGTTACAGCTACCGATAAGTTAAAGTTGGTTAGAGCCTCAGAGTCATCCTTAGCTGTAATGAATTTCAGGATATCAGGATGGTCAATATTAAGAATTGCCATATTAGCTCCACGGCGCATACCACCTTGCTTTATCACATCAGTGGCAGTGTCAAAAACTCGCATAAAAGAAACAGGTCCGCTGGCAATACCACCAGTGGAGCCAACTCTGTCCCTCTCCGGCCTGAGCCGGGAAAAGGAGAAACCGGTGCCACCGCCGCTTTTATGAATTAAAGCGGTGTATCTCACAGCATTAAAAATGGATTCCATAGAGTCATCAATGGGGATAACAAAGCAGGCTGATAACTGCCCTAATTCTTTGCCAGCATTCATTAATGTAGGTGAATTAGGTAGAAATTCTAGATTTGCCATTAGGTGGTAAAATGCCTCTTCTATAGAGGAGGTATTCGCTTTCGTATCGTAAAGAAACTCAGCTGAGGCAATATGCTTGGCTACGCGGCGAAACAGCTCCTGCGGCGTTTCAATAACTTCCCCTTTCGCATCTTTTTTCAAATATCTTTTCCTTAAAACTCTCAGAGAATTATCGCTAAGTTTAATTCCAGAAACTACTTGGCTACTTGCTTGGGGAGAAAACTCGTCTGCTGATATAACCTCGCTAACTATTACTCTAAGCTGGGAAACAGATATAGGATGCTTCTTTTGTACAAGTTCTTCCATGCCAGGCAAGGGGCGAGCTACCTTTATACGCTTGGTCACTTGGTCTGTCAGTTGCTCCAGTATTTTCCTGTCGCTTATGCCCGTGGATTCAGCAGCAGCGAAAACAGCTCGGGCTATCTCATCATGGGTGATAAATCTAACTTGGCTATTTTTTCTGTGGGGTTTAGCCATTGCTCACCTCTTCTTTCGGCTAATTAAGGAATGCATTGCCTCGGAAGGCAACAACGGTAATTGATTTGTTGGCAGCGTTAAGGTTTCTCCCTCCGTTAAGCTATCCACCAGCTGTTTCAAAGTACCAATGTCAGCAAATTCACGGTAAACGCTAGCAAAGCGAATATAAGCGATGTGGTCAAGCTTTTCCAGCTCTCGCATAACCAAATCGCCAATAATGGAGCTAGAAATTTCAGCTTTGCCTAAGCGATAAAGGTCAGTTTCAATGTTGTCTATGAGTTTGTCAATAGTTCCTGTGGGTAGAGGGCGCTTTTCGCAAGCTTTGCGGATTCCGCGTGAGAGTTTATCTCTGCTGAATTCTTCGCGTCGGCTATCCTTTTTAACCACAAGGATATTATGAGGCTGTACGCGTTCATAAGTAGTGAAGCGAGCCCCACAAGCAAGGCACTTCCTCCGTCGTCTTATCCCTTCATCCACAGGTCGAGAATCTAGCACCCTCGATTCTAAGCTAGCACAGTAAGGGCATTTCATAAATCCTCCCTCCCCCAAAAAATTGTAGAATGAAGAAATTTTACTACTATATGTAGTAAAAAACAAGTAAAGGAAAGGCGGTGTTTTGTAATTTCACCGCCTTTCCTTTAGTGAAGCTTGAGGGCTACTGCCAAGAAATTTTAGATGGCTGAGGGGTGAGTTTTGTTTTATCCTCAGTAACACTTGCTGCTTGGAGGGAAGGATAGCGCTGACCACGGCGTAAGAAAGAAGGAACATCAAGGGTTTCACCACTCTTTAGTAAATGGCGAAGTTCCTCTAAATTAGGCGCTCCCTTGCCATATTGGCTACTGAAGCCGGTGGCGATAACGGTGATCTTAACTTCGCTGTCCATCTTACTATCAAAGACTACCCCAAATATGACATTAGCTCTGGGGTCAACTGCTTGGCTAATGACTTGAGCTGCTTCTCGGCACTCAAAGAGAGTGAGAGAAGGGCCGCCAGTGATATTAAATAGCACTCCTCTAGCTCCGCTTACGGAGACATCGAGCAACGGGCTAGCCATAGCAGCCTTAGCAGCTTCAGCGGCTCGATTTTGTCCGCTGCCTTTTCCTACAGACATCCATGCTGGGCCAGCGTCTTTCATCACCGATTTAATATCAGCAAAATCGAGGTTAATCAATCCGGGAACAGTGACAACCTCGGAGATAGCTTGCACTCCATGAAAAAGAGCGTCATCAGCCAATTTAAAGGCGCTATCACCGGTTGTTTTGGCATCGCAGAGCTGCAGGAGTCGGTCGTTAGGTATAATGATTAGCGTATCTACCTTGCCACTCAGCTTAAGTATGCCTTCTTCAGCAACTTTAGTTCGGTGTCCACCTTCAAAAGCGAAGGGTTTGGTCACCACACCGATGGTGAGAGCACCAGCTTCCTTGGCTGCTTGAGCCACAACGGGAATACCCCCGGTGCCTGTGCCACCACCCATGCCACAACTGATAAACACCATATCAGCCCCCTCGACAATTTCCTCGGTTATTTGGCGACTTTCCTCAGCTGCTTTGAACCCTGCTTCAGGGTCACCACCTACGCCTAGGCCTTTGGTTAACCTCTCCCCCAGTTGAATGCGAGTAGGTGCCTCGGCCAACGCCAGGGCTTGGGCATCGGTATTAGCAGCTATGAAATCAATACCTCTAATGCCCTCACGAACCATCCGGCTAATAGCATTACAGCCACCTCCGCCAATGCCTATTGCCTTAATTCTTGCCGGTGTTGGAGCAATTATCGTTTTTGCCATTTGAACCTCCTTTCTAAGAAACATTTAAGTTTTGTCATCTCTTAACCACGAAATAGTTTTCTAAACAAACTAACAAAACTGCCAAAAATGCCGCCTCTTTTTACCTGCCAGGTTGTTCCTTCTTTATTTCTTGCCTGCCATAGAATCAGCCCGGTAGTGGTAGCGTAAGCTGAGTCATGAAGAACATCAGTGATGCCATAAATGCCCGAATCTGAGGGTTGACTTTTGCGTACCGGAAGTTGTAATACTGACCTTCCTAATTCATCAAGCCCAGTCAAGTTGGCTGTGCCACCTGTAAGTACTAAGCCGCAGGGGGCCAAAGTTTGATAATCGGTAGTGGGCATTTCCAAGAGTATGAGTTCAAACAACTCCTCCATGCGTGAGCGGATGATGTCACATAGGTCACGGTAAGAGGCGCTGTGGCCATTCTCCATGCCTGTTACAGTGGTTTCCTTGCTGGTGTCTAGTCCTGGTGTTACATTCCCATATGTTTTCTTCATCCTCTCAGCTATATGGAAAGGTAACCCCAAGCCGATGGCGAGATCACTGGTCACTTGGTAGCCAGCTACAGGGATAATAGAGGTATGGTAAATATTACCTTCTTTGAAGACAGCTATATCTGTAGTGCCACCACCAACGTCGGCCATAATAACGCCAGAATCTCTTTCCTGCTGGCTTAATACCGCCTCGCCAGAGGCTAGAGGCTCCAGGATTAAATCTTCAACCTCAATACCTACGCTGCGGACGCATTTAACTAGATTTTGCACTGAGGACACTGACGCAGTGATAATATGAGTCTCTACATCTAATCTGGTGCCGTGCATGCCTACAGGTTGTTTTACCCTTTCCTCGCCATCTAAGGTATAATAGCGAGGGATAGCGTGAAGTAATTTCTTGCCCTCAGGAACAGGGATACTACGAGCTGCAGATAACACTCTTTTGAGATCTTGGGAGCGAACTAATCGATCGTCACGTGGTATGGATACTACACCTCGATTATTAAGGCTGCTTATATGCCTCCCAGTAACTCCCACAGAGACGGACTCTATCCTCATACCACTAATCCTCTGAGCTTCCTTTATTGAGTCAGCAATAGATGCTTTAGCCTCATCCATATTGACTACAATGCCTTTGTGCAGGCCATGACTAGGGACAACTCCTACTCCCAAAACTTCGATGTCATCTGGGGTTCTTACATTAGCTACAATGGTGGCTATTTTAGTTGTGCCCACATCAATGGCGGAAACAATTTTCTTTGCCATTTTCACCTCCTTTGTTATTATAGATGTGCTGATTTATTTCAAGCGCTCGGCTATTCTCATTTTAGCGCTGCGGCTGCGTAGGTTGGATTCTATTTCCAACGAAGTAGGTCTAATGACCTTCCTTGATATGAGTTTTAAGGTGGGCACATGCCCACAGCGACATACGATTGCCCCTGGTGGACATATACAGCTACTAGCTTCACGTCGCATAAATTCCTTAACTATGCGGTCCTCCAGGGAGTGGTAACTGATAACCACTAGTCTGCCTTGAAAACGAAGGAGGTTAATAGTTTGTTCCAAAGCCACTTTTAGATTCTCCAACTCTTTATTAACAGCGATGCGGAGTGCCATGAAAGTTCTGGTGGCCGGGTGAATCTTAGTGTACTTATGGACAAGGGCTTGTTTCACCACCTGAGCAAGTTGCACAGTAGAGGTAATAGGGCGGTTCTGTACGATATGCTGAGCTATTCGGCGGCTGTGATGCTCCTCTCCATATCCCTCGATAATATGGACTAGGTCCTGCTTAGGAAGGGTGTTGACGATGTCAGCTGCAGTTAGTCCTTGTCTGGGGCTAAATCTCATATCGAGAGGAGCCTCGCGCTGAAAGCTGAAGCCACGCTGGGCTGTATCCAGTTGCATAGAGGAGATGCCAAGGTCAAAAAGAATGCCATCAACTGGATAGAATTTGTATTTGCTACAAATAGCTTCAAGATTGGCGAAGTTGTCATTAACCAAGGTAACTGCTTCCATATAGTGGCCAAATCTAACTTCGGCTACTCTAATAGCCTTAGGATCAACATCAATGCCTAAGAGCTTCCCCTGAGGTAAGATTCTTTCCAAGATGGCGGTGGTATGCCCGCCTAAACCTACAGTGCAATCAATATAGTGTTTCCCTGGTTGAGCCTGTAATCCCTCTATAGCTTCCTTAAGCAAAACAGGTAAATGAGTGGGTAAAGACATGATTGCACTCATTAGCTATGTTTCAAGGCCCTCCATAATCTGGGATGCTTGTTCTTCAGCTGTAGTTTTCTCTGCTTCCCACAGTTCCTCATTCCAAAGTTCAACATAATTATTGACGCCGACAACAATCACAGTATCGCCAATCTCAGCGTAACTGCGTAAGGGAGAATGTAACGTTATTCTACCTTGCCTATCAAAGGAGGTACTGAAAGCAGAGCCGAAGATGGCGCGATTCAGTTTTCTTAAATTAGCTTGGGTTACTGCCTTACCAGCCAAGGTGTCAGCCAACCTTTTCCACTCATCTGCAGGGTAAACCGTAATGCATTTTTCTGCTCCTCTGGCTAGTATTACAGGCTCCTTCATTCCCCGCCTGAATTTTGGTGGCAGAGGCACCCTTCCCTTTTCATCAAGCTTATAAGGATATGCACCGAAAAACATTTTTCTGCAAAACTCGCCCTTTCTCCCCACTTTTCCCCACTTATATATAAACATTTACCCTTGTATTTTGTCAAGCCCTTTTACCTAGCTTGCCTGGCAAAAATTTAAAAATCTCTGTAAATAAAGCTACTTAGATATCCACAGAGCTATTAGAGTAATAAAAGAAAAAGGAGATTAGCTATGGTTAAAAGCGGGTTGCTGAGAAATTTCCGCGAATGCTTTACTAGGTAATTTCTTTCATAAGCAGAAGATACTCAGGGATTATTTCCTGCGGCAGTTTGACGATTTAAGGCAATATTCTAGTTTGGAGCTAGTGGGCTAGTGCAGCTAGTTGACATTTTTATTCCTTTGTGTTACATTGCCAGTTTAGTGTCTACTAGGAAATAAAAGGGTTGCAGAGCTAACAAAGCCGGCTAGTTGTGGTCAGGCGTGGTTCTTAGGGGAAGTAGACTGATATATAACTAGACGGTTTTTTGATTGTCTAAAAATATGAGGAGATGCAGAAATGCCAACAGTTAACCAACTTGTTCGTAAGGGGCGACGAAAGCTTGTCAAGCGGACTAAAGCTCCTGCGTTGCATTTTACTTATAATGCTGTGAGAGGCGAGACAGGCTGGACTAAGGGATCACCTCAGAAGCGGGGAGTTTGCATCCAGGTTAAGACTGCCACGCCCAAGAAGCCAAACTCGGCATTGCGGAAAGTTGCTCGTGTAAGGTTAACTAATGGTATGGAGGTGAATGCATATATTCCTGGTGAAGGACATAACTTGCAGGAGCACTCGGTGATTTTGATTCGTGGTGGCAGAGTCAAGGATGTTCCTGGAATTCGTTATCATATCATTCGTGGCACACTGGATACTGAAGGAGTAGCTGACCGGAAACAAGGTCGTAGCAAGTATGGTTCTAAGCAAGTGCAAAAATAGAGAGGATGTTAAATGCCAAGGAGAGCTAAGAGAGTAGTAAAAAGAGCAATATCTCCTGATGCTAAATACGGCAGCCTAACTGCAGTTAACTTTATTAATAAAGTTATGGTGAGGGGGCAAAAAGCTACAGCTGAACGCATTACCTACGGCGCTCTGCAGCTTGCTAGCCAGCAACTGGATAGTGATCCCATAGAAGTTTTAGAACAGGCGATTGGGAATGCCACGCCGCTTCTCATGGTTAAGCCACGCCGGGTTGGAGGCGCTACTTATCAAGTTCCTGTAGAAATGGAAAAGAATCGTGGACGCTCACTGGCTATGCGTTGGATCATTGCCTCAGCGAGGGCACGCAGTGGAAAATCTATGATGGAAAAGTTAGCGGCTGAGTTAGCCGATGTAGTTCAGGGCCGAGGGACAACAATTAAGAGACGTGATAATGTTCATAGAATGGCTGAGGCCAACAAAGCCTTCGCTCATTACCGTTGGTGAGAGATGGTAGTAAAAACAGTACTTAAGGTAAAGGATAAGCTTATGTCGCGAACTTTCCCCTTAGAAAAGGTACGAAATATAGGAATTATTGCTCATATAGATGCTGGTAAAACTACCACTACTGAGAGAATCCTTTATCATACAGGTCGTACTTATAAGATTGGTGGGGTGGATGAAGGAACTGCGGTGATGGATTGGATGCAGCAGGAGCGAGAGCATGGTATTACCATCACAGCAGCAGCTACTACTTGCCACTGGCACCAGCATCGTATCAATATTATCGATACTCCTGGACATGTGGATTTTGCTGCTGAGGTGGAACGCAGTCTCCGTGTATTGGATGGTGGTGTTGTGATTCTTGATGCAGTGGCTGGGGTAGAAGCTCAATCAGAGGCTGTATGGCGTCAAGCAGATAAATACAATGTAGCTAGGATCTGTTTTATTAACAAAATGGATAGGGTTGGTGCTGATTTTTATGGCACAGTGTCCATGATTGAAGAACGATTGCAAGCTAAGGTTTTACCTGTACAGTTTCCCTTAGGCACTGAGAGTTCCTTCCGGGGGGTTATTGACCTTGTGGAGAATAAGGCAATTACTTTTGCTGATGACCCCGATCTAATGCCTGTGGAAGGATCTATACCGGAAAGCGATAAGGCTATTGTAGTTAATTATCGCCAGGCGCTCATTGAGAAATTAGCCGAGAACGATGACCAAATCATGCTTAAGTATCTTGAAGGCCAAGAAATCCCCGTTTCCCAAGTCAAAATGACCATAAGAAAATTGACTATAGCTAACTGCATAGTGCCTATTCTTTGCGGCAGTTCATTAAGGGGTAAAGGGATTAGGCCGCTGCTCGATGCTATTGTAGCTTACCTTCCTTCACCTTTGGATGCCCCTTCTGTTCGTGCTATTAACCCCAGAAATGGAAAGGAGGTTTTTTGTCAAGCAAGTGACGAAGATATCCTCTCAGCTTTAGCCTTTAAGGTTGTATCCGATCCATTTATGGGTAGGTTAACTTACTTGCGTATATATTCAGGCAAGGTAAAATCTGGGGCGCAAGTTTTTAATGCCACTAGGGGAGTGAGGGAGCATTTGGGAAGGCTATATATTATGCATGCCAATCACCGTGAGGAGATTGATGAGGCTGATGCAGGCAATATCGTGACCACTGTGGGGCTTAAGAAGACATTTACAGGGGATACTCTTTGTGAAGCTACCAGCCCTGTACTTTTTGAATCGATACACTTTCCGGATACGGTACTTTCAATGGCTATTGAACCCAAAAGTAAAGCTGATCAGGACAAGTTAGATAATGTTCTAGCTAAACTTGCTGATGAAGATCCCACCTTTAAAGTTCACAATAATCCAGAAACAGGTCAGGTGCTTATTTCGGGGATGGGTGAATTGCATCTTGAAGTATTAGTGGAGCGTATATCTCGTGAATTTGGCGTAGAGGTAAAAGTTGGCAAACCTCAAGTGGCTTATAAAGAGACAATTACTGCGCCGGTAGAAGTTGAGGGAAGATTTGTTCGCCAATCTGGTGGCAAAGGGCAGTATGGTAATGTTTGGCTTAGACTTGAACCTGGTGAACGAAGCAGTAATTTCGAGTTTTGTGACCAAATTCGAAGCGGAGCTATACCCAAGGAATTTATCCCTGCAGTGGAAATTGGGGTTAAGGAAGCTTTACAAAGTGGGCAGCTAGCTGGTTATCCTATAGTGGATATTAAAGCAACTTTGTATGATGGCAGTTTTCATGAGGTTGATTCCTCAGCTCTGGCTTTCAAAATAGCAGGCTCCATGGCTGTAAAGAGTGGTGTGACTAAAGCCAAGCCTATTCTCCTGGAGCCAATTATGAAGGTGGAAATATTGACCCCAACTCAATTCTTGGGAGATATCATTGGGGATTTGAATTCCCGAAGAGCTCGCATTGATAGGGTTGAACCTTATAAAGGCTCCAGCATCATTCGTTGTTTTGTTCCGTTGGCGAGGACCTTTGGTTTTGTCAGTGACTTGAGATCAGTCAGTCAGGGAAGAGCGACTTATACTATGGTGTTTCATAGCTATGAGGAGTTGCCTCCTGATTTAAGCAAGCAAATTGTGGCTAGTACGAGAGTACGGTAGATGAGTAGTCAGAAAGTTCGTGTTAAAATCAAGGGTTTTGATCACAGATTAGTGGATCAAGCGACAAGCCAAATAGTAGAAGCAGTGGAGCGTACTGGAGCTACGATTGTTGGGCCAGTGCCCTTGCCCACACATATAGAGAAATTTTGTGTCATCCGCTCTTCAAATATTGATAAGGATTCGAGGGAGCAATTTGAAATTCGTACTCACAAACGGCTCATTGATATTTTACAACCAACCTCTAAAACCATAGACGCTTTGACCCAAATTAATCTGGCTTCTGGGGTGGAAATAGATATTAAACTGTGATGAAGCGATGTTTCCAAGTATTATTGGCAGGAAGATAGGCATGACCCGAGTTTTACTAGAGGGTGGGGAAATGACAGCGGTAACTGCCATCGAAGCTGGCCCCTGTTTTGTTACCCAGGTAAAAAACCGGGCTAAAGATAATTATGATGCTGTCCAGCTAGGTTTTGGGCAAGCTAGGCATCTCAATGCCCCACAGAAGGGACATCTTGAAGGTATAAATAAAGTTGGGTATCTCCACGAGTTTAGAACTGGGGATGTAAGCTCAGTTAAGCGTGGTGATAAGGTAGAAGTTGGTTTTTTAAATTCAGGTGATTTTGTAAATGTAAGCGGCTTATCCAAAGGCAAAGGATTTGCCGGCGTGGTGAAGCGCCATCATTTTGCTGGGGGTCCAAAAACCCATGGGCAATCTGATCGCCATCGTGCCCCTGGTTCGATTGGTGCTACTTCATCTCCCGGTCGGGTACTTAAGGGAATGCGTATGGCGGGGCATATGGGGAGTAAGAAAACTACGGTACGTAACCTCGAGGTAGTGAAGGTTGATATAAGCTGCAATTTACTTCTAGTCAAAGGGGCAGTGCCTGGAGCCAGGAAAGGGTTGCTGATTATTGAGAAGGTGAGGGAATAGAAAGTGCAAATTCCTGTCTACAATTTAAAGGGTGAAGTTATTGATCAAGTGGAGATTAGTGAGGATGTCCTTGGAGTTCCTTTTAATGATGCTGTGGTCCATCAGGCAATGGTGATGCAGCTAGCTAATAGGCGTCAAGGAACTGCATCCACTAAGACAAGAGGTGAGGTTAGCGGCAGCACGAGGAAACTTTACTCTCAGAAGCATACTGGCAGGGCAAGGAGAGGTGATATAAAATCACCACTTCTTAGAGGTGGAGGAGTAGTTTTTGGGGCTAAACCACGGTCATATCGTCAATCTATGCCTAAAAAGATGAGGCGTTTAGCTTTAAAGTGCGTTCTTTCCTCTAAAGTTAAGGAGGGAAACCTGAAGGCGGTAGAAGAATTCACCTTTAAGAAACCGAGGACTAGGAATATGATTGATGTTCTAGCAGCGCTTGATGTTGATTCTACCGTTTTGATTGTTACTGAACATTCTAACTCTAATGTAGTTAAGTCAGCTCGTAATTTAGCTAATATTAAAGTCCTGCCTTCAGCTCTAATTAATGTACTGGATTTGCTTTCTTACAAGGTGCTAATTATTTCTGTTCCTGCTTTAGGTAATATAGAGAGAATCTGGGGTCGAGGAGTGGTTAGAAGTGCATCTTTATGACGTGTTGCGGCGCCCTTTAATTACGGAGAAAGCTACCTTGCTTAAGGAGGGGGATAAATATGTCTTTGAGGTGGCTAAGGGAACTAGCAAGACTCAGATTAAGGAGGCAGTGGAGAGAACTTTTAAAGTGGAAGTAGCCCAAGTTAACGTAATAACTGTTCCAGGAAAGACGAAACGAATGGGTAGGCGGGAAGTAACAAGTTCGTCCTGGAAGAAGGCCATAGTTAGCTTGAAACCGGGGTATAAAATCACCCTGTTTGAAGGTGTTTAACTCATCATATTTTAGAGGTGAAAATTTGGGTTCAGTTATTAAGTGGAGAAAGAAAAAGATGTCGAAGCACCAGCATCAAAAGCTTCTTAAGAAGACTCGCTGGCAAAGGAAGCATCGATAACAATGGTATTAAAAACTTATAAGCCGACTTCTCCGGGCAGGAGAGGCAAGGTGGGGGCGAGTTTTGAGGAGCTAAGCAAAGTGGCTCCTGAAAAATCCTTGCTTATTTCATTGAAAAGGAGAGCAGGACGTAATAACCGCGGCGTAGTAACAGTACGCCATCGTGGTGGAGGAAGTAAACGCAAACTTCGTGTTATCGATTTCAGCAGGGATAAGATTGGCATCTCTGGAAAGGTAGCCTCTGTTGAATATGACCCTAACAGGTCAGCTCGGATTGCTTTAATTCATTATGTTGATGGGGAAAAACGCTATATTCTTGCTCCTTTGGGCCTTGAAATAGGCGATGCTATAATATCGGGTGAGAAGGTTGAGATAAAACCTGGGAATGCCTTGCCGCTGGGTTTAATCCCTGTGGGCACTTTAGTTCACAATATTGAACTTGAGCCAGGCAAAGGTGGACAGATTGTTCGTAGTGCTGGTAATGCCGCCCAGGTTATGAGCAGGGAAAGCAAGTATGTTGTGGTTCGCTTACCATCAGGCGAATTACGCAAATTTCACTATAGATGCTGGACTACTGTTGGCCAGATAGGCAATGTTGATCACGGAAATATAAAATTTGGTAAAGCCGGGTGTAAGAGATGGTTAGGTATACGTCCTTCAGTTCGAGGGTCTGCTATGAGCCCCCGGGATCATCCTCATGGAGGTGGTGAAGGCAGAACTCCAATAGGGTTGAGATACCCTAAAACGCCTTGGGGAAAACCAGCTTTTGGTTGCAGGACACGGCGTCGTAAGGTATCGGATAAAATGATTGTTAGACGGAGGAAATAAAGTGTCACGGTCACGTAAGAAAGGCCCTTATTGTGATGTCAAGCTGCTTAAGAAGATAGAGGCACTCAATAATTCAGGGGAGAAAACGGTGATAAAGACTTGGTCTCGTGCCTCTACTATTTTGCCACAAATGATAGGGCATACCATCGCTGTGCATAACGGCAGGAAGCATGTTCCCATTTTTATCACTGAAAATATGGTGGGGTATAAGTTGGCCGAATTTGTGTCTACTCGGACGTTTAGAGGCCATGTTACTAAAGCTAAGATAACTGCGTAGGCGAGAGGATAAAACGTAGTGAGAGTTAAAGCTGTAGCTAAGGATGTTGGCGTTTCACCTCGGAAAGCCCGTTTGGTGGTAGATATGGTTAGAGGCAAGAAAGTTGATGAGGCTTTAACTATCTTGAACTTTTCGCCTACCCCATCAGCTAAAGTTGTGGCTAAAGTAATTAAATCAGCAGTTGCCAATGCTGAGAGCAATCTTCAGATGTCGCCTGTTGACCTTAGGGTCGCTGCTATTTTTGTTGATGAGGCGCGCACACTGAAGAGATTTCGCCCTAAGTCTAGAGGTCGAGTGAGCCCTATCTTGAAGCGCTCCAGCCATATTACAGTTCTGGTTGAGGAGGAATAATTTTGGGACAGAAAGTTCATCCTTATGGTTTCAGATTGGGTGTGACTTACGATTGGCATGCTAAGTGGTATGCTGGGAAAAACTACGCACAGCTTTTGCAAGATGATCTGAAGCTACGCCGAGCTGTTGAACAAAAATGCCTTGGCGGAGATATTGCCCGCCTAGAAATCGAACGACCGGGGGGCGAGTTATGCTTAACTCTTTACTCTGCTCGTCCTGGTGTTTTGATTGGCAAAGGAGGGCGAAACGTAGAAATATTGAGGGAAGAATTGGAAAAGATTAGTGGTGAGAGAGTTAGATTGACTATCAGGGAAGTTAGGCAGCCTGAACTTGAAGCTTGCCTAGTGGCTCGAAGTATAGCTGTGCGAATCGAAAACAGGATACCCTTCCGCCGCGCTATGAAGCAAGCTGTTTTTCGAACCATGCAGGCTGGTGCCAAAGGGATAAAGATAAGATGTGCTGGAAGACTTGGTGGGCGTGAAATAGCTAGATCTGAAACTTTTCACCAGGGCCAAATGCCGTTGCATAAGTTGTGTGCTGATATCAGTTATGGTTTAGTTGAGGCTCATACTGCTATGGGGTGTATTGGGGTCAAGGTGTGGATTTATAAAGGTGATATTGTTTCCAGGAAGACGGAGGAGATAAGTGTTACAACCGAAGCGAGTGAAGTATCGTAAAGTTCAGAGAGGGCGATTGAAGGGCGCAGCTCACAGTGGAAACACTGTTGCCTTTGGTGAGTTTGGCTTGAGAGCTGAGGCTTCTGCTTGGGTAACAGCAAGGCAAATTGAAGCGACACGACGCGTCTTGGTACGATATTTGCGGCATAGAGGTCAATTATGGATACGTATTTTCCCAGATAAAGTTGTAACCAAAAAGCCAGCGGAGACAAGGATGGGTAGTGGCAAAGGTGCTCCTGACCACTGGGTGGCTGTGGTTAAGAGAGGCAGAATTATGTTTGAGCTGGGTGATATAAGGGAAAACGTGGCTCGGGAGGCAGTACGTCTCGCTTGTTATAAACTTCCTATTGCTGCTAGCTTTGTGGTAAGGGAGGATAGGGATTGAAAGCTGAACAAATTCGTGCTCTCAGCGATGAAGAGTTATTAAAAAAATTAGAGGAAGCTCGTGAGGAGTTTTTTAATCTCCGTTTTCGCCTAGTAAGTCGGCAATTAGTTAACCACCGCGAGGTTCCTAAGGCTAAGAGAAAAATTGCTAGAATGGAAACTATACTGAGGGAAAGAGAGCTTGATATAAGATGAGTTACATAGGGAAGAGGAAGATTAGAACGGGGCAGGTAGTGAGTAATAAGATGGATAAAACTGTGGTGGTAGCAGCAGAAACTTTAAAGCGTCACCCGCTTTATAAAAAAACTATCAAGCATACCAAAAAATATAAAGTTCATGATGAGGGCAATGTCTGTAAAATTGGAGATGAGGTAGAGATTATGGAGACACGTCCTTTATCTAAGGAGAAAAGGTGGCGGGTAACAAAGGTAATATCCAGCAGAGAATCAGCTGAAGCAGAGCCAGCGGAGGTAGGAGAGAAATGATTCAGACTTACACCAGGCTTAAGATAGCTGATAATACTGGAGCTAAGGAAATTATGTGCATTAATGTACCTGGTGGGACTAGAAGGAGGTATGCGTATGTTGGTGATGTTATTGTGGCTACGGTGAAACGAGCTGTGCCGCATGGAATGGTAAAGAAAGGCGAGGTAGTACGAGCTGTGGTTGTACGTGTAGCTAAGCCTTATCGCCGCCCCGATGGTTCTTATATTAGATTTGATGAAAATGCTGCAGCCATTCTGGGTGACAGAAATAATCCTAAAGGGAGCCGCATTTTAGGTCCTGTTGCCCGGGAGCTTAGAGACAAGAATTTTGCTAAAATAATATCTTTAGCCCCAGAGGTTCTTTGATAATGAAAATCAGAAGAAACGATACTGTTATTATCATCACTGGCAAAGATAAGGGGAAAAAGGGTAAAGTACGCCGAGTTCTTCCAAAGAAGAATGGAGTAGTGGTGGAGGGACTTAATATGATCAAACGTCATTCCCGAACTGGTGGTGGAGCTCGGCAAAAGGGCCTAATTGAACTTGAGGCCCCGGTTCATGTATCTAGTGTGATGCTACTATGTAATAAGTGTGGTAAGCCTACACGAGTCGGGTTTCGCTTTCTTGATGATGGTCGAAAGGTGCGGATTTGTTACTCTTGCGGTGAGGTGATTGATTAGGCAAGCTAAATATGACATCTAGGTTGAAAGAGAAGTATTTAACAGAGGTGGTTCCTCAACTCAAAACTAGGCTTGGCTATAATAATATAATGCAGTTGCCCCGGTTGAAGAAGATCGTGCTTAGCATTGGCTTAGGTGAAGCGACGCAAAATCCTAAGGCTCTCGAGGCAGCGGAGAGGGACTTAAGCATGATCTCAGGGCAGCATCCGGTGACTACACGGGCTAAGAAATCTGTCGCCTCCTTTAAGGTGAGAACTGGTATGCCTATTGGAATGATGGTGACACTACGAGGTAAACGCATGTACGATTTTTTTGAAAGGTTAATTAATGTTGTCTTGCCACGTTTTCGTGACTTCCGCGGGGCACCTATAGATTCTTTTGATGGCCAAGGTAATTATAGTTTAGGTATAAGGGAGCAGATAGTATTTCCAGAGATTGACTATGCTAAAGTAGACAAAGTTCGCGGTCTCCAAGTGACTATAGTCACTACAGCCGGGAATGATGACGAGGCTAGAAGTTTGCTAGGATTTATGGGCATGCCCTTTAGGCGAGCTTGAAATGGCAAAAGCATCTAAAATTGCGAAATCAAAGCGACCACCGAAATATAAGGTGCAACAACACAGTCGCTGTCAGTTGTGTGGCAGGCCACGCGCTTATATGCGTAAATTTGGTTTATGTCGTATTTGCTTCCGAAAACTCGCAGTAACCGGTGAAATCCCTGGAGTGAGAAAATCAAGCTGGTGAGGAGCTTCAATGGCAATTACCGATCCAATTGCTGATATGTTGACTCGAATTCGCAATGCTATTATGGCGTGCCATAGTGATGTGCTAGTACCTGCATCTCGAGAGAAGTTCTCTATTGTTAAAATTCTTAAGGAGGAGGGCTTTATTGATGGCTATGAGGGCCTTAAAGATAAACCACAGCCAATGATAAAAATACAACTTAAGAGTGTAGATGGTCAGCCAGCCATATTAGGTTTGGAACGGGTGAGCAAGCCTGGTTTGAGGGTTTGTGTTGGCAGGCGTGAAATTCCACGCGTCTACGGAGGTTTGGGTATTGCTATTTTGTCAACATCTGAAGGCATTATGGTAGGCCAACAGGCGTGGCGACGCCATCTTGGTGGTGAGGTCTTATGCTATATATGGTAAGTTAATTTAGGAGGAGTGAATGTCTCGAGTTGGTTTACTTCCCATCTCTGTACCTCAGGGTGTTGAGGTACAGGTTAAGGGGAACAAGGTAACAGTGAAGGGAAATAAGGGAGAACTTCATCGCCGTTTTTCTACAGATATTTCTATTGCTTTGAAAGATGGGAAGTTAATCGTGTCACGACCTAGTGATAGCAGAGTTCATCGTGCTCTGCATGGGCTTACTCGCAGCCTTTTGGCTAATATGGTTGAGGGAGTGAGCAAGGGTTTTGAGCGAGTTTTAGAAATAAGTGGCGTAGGCTATAAAGCCCAAAAGGTTGGTGATAAGTTGGTATTTCAGGTTGGATATAGCCATCCGGTGGAGTTTTCCCTTCCCCCTAATATCAGTGTAACTGTTGAGGGGGCAAATCGTATTCACATTAGTGGCATTGATAAAGAAACTGTCGGGGAGGTAGCAGCTAGGATTCGGGCTATACGCCTTGCGGATCATTATAAGGGAAAGGGAATTAAATTTGCTGGAGAGAAGCTGCGTCTTAAGCCTGGTAAGGTAGGCAAGGTATCTAAGGAATGAGCTAATATGGCTAAGACAAATCCAAGACTGCTACGGAGAATACGGCATAGGCGGGTAAGGAATAAAGTAGTTGGTACAACCATGCGGCCTCGACTATGTGTCTTTCGGAGTTCGAGGCATTTCTATGCTCAAGTTATAGATGATTCTTTAGGCCAAACCTTAGCTTCAGCGAGCACCCTTGATGCTGAGATAAGAGGCAAGACCAAACAAACGAGAAAAATTGAGGAGGCTGAACTTGTGGGCTCATTACTTGCTAGAAGAGCGTTAGATAAAGGGATTAGCAGCGTAGTTTTTGATCGTGGTGGTTATAAGTATCATGGCAGAGTTAAGGCTTTTGCTGAAACTAGTAAACAAGTTGGACTTTCGTTTTGAAACGATGCGCTCTGTAATGTCATTGTACTTGAAGTAAAGAATGTGAGGTCTACTTTATGAAAGCAGTTACTAAGATGAGGGATAAAAGAGCCAAAATTGATGCTTCAGAGCTGGAGTTGGAGGAGAGGTTGATAGCTCTCAACCGTGTGACTAAGGTAGTTAAAGGTGGTAGACGACTGCGTTTCCGAGCTTTAGTAGCAGTTGGTGATGGTAAAGGCCATGTAGGAATTGGCTTAGCTAAAGCCACTGGCGTTCCTGAAGCAATTCGCAAGGCTAATGCTGCAGGACGGAAAGAACTTATCGAAGTACCTATTGTGAATACCACTATCCCTCATGAAATTTTAGCTAAATTTGGAGCATCTAAAGTTTTACTCAAGCCGGCGGCATCTGGCACGGGAATAATTGCTAGCAATACTATTCGAGCGGTGCTTGAATTGGCAGGCATAAAGGATATCATTAGTAAATCGCTGGGTAGTTCCAATCAGGTTAACGTGGTTAAGACAACCATGCTTGCCCTGTCTAACTTGAGGAGACCTGAGGGAGCCGTGACCGAGGCTGAAACTGATTCTGAAGTTCAAGAGGAGGATGTGAATGAGGCAAGATGAATTAAGGCCTCCTTTAGGTGCTAAGCATAAGGCGAAGCGAGTAGGTCGGGGGGATGGCAGTGGACATGGCACTTATTCGGGACGAGGCTGCAAAGGGCAAAAGTCTCGTTCTGGAGGTGGTGTGCGCCTTGGATTCGAAGGTGGCCAGTTGCCTCTTATAAGGCGGCTGCCACGAAGGAGAGGGTTCACCAACATCTTTAAAGCTGAATATAATATTATTAATGTGGGTGACCTTGATGTTTTTCCTCCAGAGAGCGAGATAAATCAGGAAGAACTGCTCAAAGCGGGGTTGATTAAGTCTCTCACCCGTCCCACTAAGATTCTTGGTGATGGCAATATCCATCACCCTTTGTCAGTCAAGGCTAATAGATTCTCTGCTGCTGCAGAGAGGAAGATCACCGCTGCTGGAGGGGAAATAGAGAGGGTTTAAATGCAGCGTAAGGACACTCAGCCGCGCCTCATCCGGGCAATGATAGATATATTTACCCTGCCGGATTTAAGGCGAAAGCTTCTTTTTACCCTGGGGCTCTTGGTAGTTTTCCGTTTCGTTACTCACGTTCCTTTGCCCGGGGTAGACCCCCAAGTTTTGAGGGATCTCTTTGAGCAGAATCAAATTTTAGGCATGCTTGACCTCTTCAGTGGTGGTGCTATGAGGAGATTTAGTGTAGCTGCCTTAGGTGTTTATCCTTATATTACTGCGTCAATAATAATGCAATTGCTAGTTCCAGTTATTCCTAGCCTTCAGAGCATCGCTCAAGAAGGAGAGGCTGGTCAACGTAAGATCAATCGCATCACCCACTTGCTGACTATACCTTTGGCAGCTTTGTCGGGCTATGGTCAACTCAGTTTGTTGCATAGTCAAAATGCCATTGGATACCTTGAGCCACTAACCATTGTTGTCATAGTGATATCGTTGACTGCTGGCACGGTATTTCTTGTCTGGCTGGGTGAATTAATCACCGAGCGAGGCATCGGTAATGGAATATCAATCATTATCTTTGCTGGCATTGTAGCTAGCTTACCAGAGATGGTTGGGCGTGGTTTTTTGGCTAAGGAAAATCCTTTAGGGCTGATCACCTTTATTATACTTAGCTTAGCTACCTTGGTGTTCATAGTTATGTTTATTGAAGCTCATCGCCGTATCCCGGTGCAATATGCGCGTAGTACTATCCGTGGTAACCGTATGTATCGGCAATCGGGTTCAACTTATATCCCACTACGAGTAAACACAGCCGGGATGATCCCTCTTATTTTTGCTATAGCCATGATGACCTTTCCAGGGACGATAGCCAGCTATTTTGCTAGCCCTGCAGGAGGGACTCCTAATTTTGCTGACACAATTATGCAAATTTTTAACCCTCAAGCGACTCTTCCTTTAGCTTTGATTTATCGGAGCCTGTATTTTGTCTTAGTAATTGGGTTCGTCTTCTTTTATACTATGGTCATATTTGAACAAATGAATTTACCTGAGACATTGCAGCGCCAGGGTGGTTTTATCCCTGGGGTTCGTCCTGGGAAAGCTACAGCCGACTATTTAAATCGAGTCATAAGGCATCTTACCTTTGGTGGTGCCTTGTTTTTAGCTATGGTGGCTATTATGCCTTTCATTGCCAGGGATATTACAGGTGTTACTGTATTGACGATTCAAAGCACTGCCTTACTCATAGCTGTTGGTGTTGCCCTGGATACTATGAAGCAATTGGAAGCTCAACTAACAATGCGCCGCTATGAAGGCTTCCTAAAGTAAAGAAGATAAGATGTATATTGTTATGTTGGGTGCTCCAGGAGCAGGTAAGGGGACTCAAGCGGATATCCTTTGTCAGGAGTTGAATTTACCTCATATAGCTTCTGGAGATTTACTTCGGCAGGCATTGGAGAAGAAGACCGAACTGGGGCTTTTAGCTAAATCTTATATGGAGGAGGGAAAGCTAGGCCCCGATGAAATAGTTATCAAAATGATTCTGGAGAGGATTAATTTATCTGATTGTGCCTCAGGTTGTCTTTTTGATGGTTTCCCGCGAACTTTAAAGCAAGCTGAAGCTTTGGATAGAGCTTTAACTGAGCGAGGGAAAAGCATAGATAAAGCAATATATATACGGGCGCCCCAGGAGGAGATTGTGAGGCGTCTCAGTGGGCGCTGGATTTGCCGTAGTTGCCAAACGCCTTATCACTTGATATCTGCCCCGCCCAAAGTGCAAGGTAAATGCGATAAATGTGGTGGCGAGTTGTATCAGCGCCCTGATGATAAAGAAGAAACAGTGAGGAAGCGGTTGAAGAATTTCTTTGCTCAAACTGTGCCTATTCTCGATTATTATAGGGAGCAGGATAAGCTTATTGAGGTCAATGGCACTCTGGGGATACAGGACGTAGCTAAAAGAATAAATTCTGCGCTTAAAACTGGAAGTGAATGATAATTATAAAGTCCCCTGAGGAAATAGCTATTATGCGGCAATGCGGCAAGATTCTAGCAGCTATTTTGAATAAGTTAGGAATGGTGGTAAAACCAGGAATTAAAACTCGCTGGCTAGATGAGATCATGGTTGAAGAATCACAAAAGAGAGGAGTTAAGCCTGCGTTTAAGAATTATCAAGGTTTTCCTGCTAATTTATGTGTTTCTGTAAATGATGAGATAGTTCATGGCATTCCTGGCGAGAGAGCATTAAGTGAGGGAGATATTGTTTCCTTGGATGCGGGGGTCATTTATGATGGTTTTCACTCAGATGCTGCTATGACGGTTGGTGTAGGTAAGATAAGTAATCAAGCTAAAGAACTTATAGCAGTTACTGAAGCTAGCTTGAAGGCTGGTATTGCTCAAGCTAACTGTGGCGCACATATTGGGGATATTTCAGCTGCTGTTCAAGGTTATGTTGAATCGAGGGGATTTTCCGTGGTTAGAGAATACACAGGGCACGGAGTGGGCAGGAAATTACATGAGGAACCGCAGATACCAAACTTTGCTTTTGGCAAGGGGTTCTTACTTCGCAGGGGCATGACTTTAGCTGTTGAACCTATGGTTAATGCTGGGGCTTGGCGTACTAGATTGGCTTCTAACCGATGGACAGTATTAACGGCTGATGGGAGCCTTTCAGCGCATTTTGAACATACTATTGCTATTACTGAGGGGGAAGCTGAAATACTTGCTTAAAGAAGGGTATGGCTAAAGAAGAGAAAATAGAAGTTGAGGGCAAAGTAATTGTATGTTTACCTAACACTATGTTTCGTGTTGAATTGGCTAATGGTCACATAGTATTGGCACATATTTCAGGGAAGATGAGAAAGCATTATATTAAGATTCTGCCTGGGGATAGGGTTTTAGTAGAGCTTTCTCCTTATGACTTGAGCCGTGGCAGGGTTACCTATCGGCTCAAATAGCTTCTACCTTTGACAAGGTGATTAGGAAAGTTTATCATAGCGGAGTTTTGTTTTTGGTGATTGGAAATGAAAGTAGGCGCTTCGGTTAAACGTCGCTGTGGTAAGTGTAAGATTATTAGAAGGAAGGGTGTTGTTAGGGTCATCTGTGAGAATCCAAGGCATAAACAGAGGCAAGGTTAATTCCACTCAAGAAAATGTTGTGCATTTCCTGGAGAATAGTGAGGAATAGATAGTGGCGCGCATTGCTGGTGTAGACCTTCCTAAAGATAAGCCGATTAAAATAGCTTTGCAATACATTTATGGCATTGGCCCAACACTGAGCCAGCGAATTCTAGCTACTGTTGGAGTTGATCCTAACACCAAGGTTAAAGATCTTGCTGGGGAACAGGTTGGCCAATTGCATAGTGTTATCGACAAGCAGTACAGGGTGGAGGGTGATCTCAGGAGGGAGATTCAGTTTAATATAAAACAGCTTATTGACATTGGTTGTATACGGGGGATGAGACATCGTATGAATTTACCAGTTCATGGGCAGAGGACGCGCACTAATGCTCGTACCAAAAGAGGAGTAAAGAAAACAGTGGCGGGCAGAGGTCAAAGACGTGGTGTAGCTAAGAAGTAGGGAGGTCATGTTAATAAATGCCAAAGAAGAAAGGAGCTAGAAAGGGGAAGAGGGTACGCAGGGGAGTTAGCGAGGGCAGAGCTTATATTCAATCTACTTTTAATAATACTATTATTACTATTACTGACATGGAGGGCAATGTTATAGCCTGGGGAAGTTCAGGCGCTGCTGGATTTAAAGGTTCTAGGAAGGGTACTCCTTATGCTGCTCAGTTAGCTGCCCGGGAAGCAGCACGGCAAGCAACAGGTGGTGGTTTACGTCAAGTTGAAGTTTATGTTAAAGGTCCTGGAAGTGGGCGTGAAGCAGCTATCCGTACATTGCAGGGTTGTGGCCTTACTGTTACTGGCATCAGAGATGTAACTCCTATTCCTCATAATGGCTGTCGCCCTCGTGGGAGAAGAAGGGTATAACATGGCAAGGTATACAGGACCTACTTGTCGCTTATGTCGTTATCTTGACGAGAAGTTGATGCTTAAAGGGGAGAGATGTTCTACGCCTAAATGTCCTTTGGGAAGGAGGCATGTTCGCCCGGGAGAGCACTCTGTGGCGCGGCGACGTAGGATCTCACTTCGGGGGCTTCAGTTGCGAGAGAAGCAGAAGGTTCGCTTTAGTTATGGTATTCTAGAGCGACAATTTCGCCGCTTTTTCAATGAGGCGGTGAATATTCCTGGCGCCACTGGGGATAATCTGTTGATATTGCTGGAGAGACGATTAGATAATGTAGTTTACCGCTTAGGCTTTGCTGATTCACGTGCCCAGGCTAGACAAGTGGTGCGACATGACCACATCTTAGTTAATAAGCGTAGGGTAAATATACCCTCCTGTCTGGTAAAATCGGGGGACATTATTGAATGGCAAGAAGCTAGCAAAAAGGCTGAATATTATCAAAGCTTGGTGGAGAAAATTAAGGGAAAGATTACCCCTGGCTGGCTAAGTTTAGATGAAGAAGGAGTGACGGGCAGAGTTCTAGCCTTGCCCGGTAAAGATGATATTGACCCAAAATTTGATAGGAAGGCTATCGTTGAGTATTATTCGAGGTAAAATATAGGAGACCCCCTGCCGTTGGAGTTGCCTGCATTAAGAGTGAAGTGTGCTGAAAGCGCTGGTAACTATGGGCGTTTTCTTGCTGAGCCTTTAGAGGCGGGGCGCGGTATTACCTTAGGTAATGCCCTGCGTCGTGTATTGCTTAGTTCTCTGCCTGGCGCTGCTGTAACACGGGTCAAGATTGAGGGAATCCAGCATGAATTTTCTACTATTCCTCATGTCAAGGATGATGTTATTGAATTCCTGTTGAATGTTAAGGAGTTAAGACTTCGGCCTCTTTCACATCAGCCAGGTATATTGATTCTGGAAGTAGAAGGAGAAGGCGAAGTTTGCGCTGCTGATATTAAACAAACGACGGACTTTCAAATTGCTAATCCTGAGCTTCATTTAGCTACTTTGGATTCCCCTGAAGCTAAACTTTATGCTGAGTTTAATGTGGAATTAGGCAGGGGTTATGAACCTGCTAAATCGGCCGACGGTTTGCCTGTAGGGGTACTCCCAGTAGACGCTATCTTTTCCCCAATACGCAAAGTAAATTTCTCTGTAGAGTCTATCAAGCCTGGGGAAGAAAGAAGTCCGGAGAGACTGATCTTGGAAGTGTGGACTGATGGCACCATTTGTTCGTGGGAAGCAGTTAGGCAAGGTGCCAGTATTTTAATTAATCAGCTCGCCTCTTTTAAGGAACTTGAGATTGCGGTACCAGGGCAAGCAGCAGAATTAGTTGGTGATGTGCTGGATTCACCTGATCAATATAATACTACCTTGGAAGAGCTAGGTTTATCGACCCGCGTTTGCAATAGTCTAAGAAGGGGTGGCATTTTGAATTTGGGGCAACTTGTAGAGGAAGGCAGAGAAGGTTTGCCACCATTGCCTGGTTTGGGGGAAAAATCTCGAGAAGAGCTAGAAGAGCTAATGGCAAAATTAGATTTCCCTATTACTTTTAAGATGAGTGGGAGCCGGTAGTGAGACATCAGGTAGCTGGACGGAAATTAAGTAGGCCTACCAGCCATCGTTGGGCGCTATACCGAAATCAGGTAAGTGTTCTTTTGGCTCATGAGAGAATCACTACTACTGAAGCTAAAGCCAAGGAAATTCAGAGTTTAACTGAGAAGATGGTTACCTTGGGTAAAGATGGTAGCCTTGCTTCAAGACGGCGAGCTTTAGCTTTTATTACTGATAGGAAGGTAGTTGAGAAACTCTTTGAGGAGATTGCCCCAAGGTATTATGAGCAATCAGGGGGCTATACACGATTGGTGAAGTTAGGACCTCGTCATGGTGATAATGCTCCTATGGCTCAAATTGAACTAGTTAAGCAGTGAGATCTAGTCAAGTTGCTTTAATCGTAGATTATGAGGGCACACGGTATCATGGTTTTCAATGGCAGGCTGGCTTACCTACTATTCAAGCTGAGCTGGAGCGGGCTTTAGAGAGGTTTTGTGAACGAAGAAGTAGAGTCATGGCAGCTAGTAGAACCGATGCTGGTGTGCATGCTAAAGGCCAGGTGGCAAGTTTCTGGACGAAGTCCACATTGAGCATGATAACATTGGTTAAAGCACTAAACTATTACTTGCCTAATGATATTGCTGCCAAAGAGGCTTACAGGGTAAGCGATGATTTTAATGTCAGGCGCGATGCCTTAAGCCGGGAATATTATTATTATATCTTAAATAGTAGGACTAGGTCGCCATTCAGCAAAATGGTTACACTATTTATGCCCAAAATAATGGATATTGAAGCGATGAACAAAGCTTGCCAATTTATGCAAGGCGAGCATGATTTTATCTCCTTTGTTACTTCTTCAGATGACATAAGAAATACAGTGCGCGATGTTTATGAGATAGAGGTTAGTAAGAGAGGAGATTTTGTTATTTTTCATGTAGAGGCTGATTCATTTTTGCCTCATCAGATACGTAATACAGTGGGACTTTTGATGAGATTAGGTATAGGCAAAATTGGAATTGAGGATTTCTATGATATTATGAAGGCGAAGAGTTTAGGTTTAGCTGGTCCAACAGCTTCTGCTCGTGGTTTATGGCTTACCAAAGTCAATTATTCTAGGCCTCTTGGAGAGTGGAGTGAAAACTTATAGTCCTAAAGCTAAGGATATTAAGCAAGAATGGCGTGTAGTTGATGCCTCTGGGAAAATCTTGGGTAGGCTAGCATCTCGGGTAGCTAGTTTGCTTATGGGTAAACATAAGCCAATTTACTCTCCTCATCTTGATACGGGTGATTATGTTGTAGTGATTAATGCTGCTAAAATAAAGGTATCTGGGAAGAAAACCAGGCAGAAGATTTATTATAGGCACACTGGATATCCAGGAGGGTTAAAAAGTCCAACCTTTGAAGAGGTATTTAGTAACCATCCTACCCGAGTTATTGAACTTGCTGTCAAGGGCATGCTGCCGCATAATCGTTTAGGCAGGGCTATGTTTAAGAAGCTTAAAGTTTATCCTGGGAGCGAACATCCTCATCGTGCTCAAGTTGGAGAAAGGAAGGGTGATAACTCGTGAGTACTGAGAAATATATTTGGGCTACAGGTAAGCGCAAGTGTGCTGTAGCCCAAGTCAGGCTTTTCCCTGGAGATGGGAGCATAACGATTGATGGTAAGCCTTATGAGGAAGTTTTCCCCCGTCTTGAACATCGTCGTATGATTGAAATCCCCTTCTTGGCCACTGATACCATGGGCAAATTTCATGTTACGGTAAAGGTAAAAGGTGGAGGGCTGGGAGGCCAAGCAGGAGCCACTCGTCATGGCATCGCCCGAGCTTTGGCTAAAGAAAATGAGTTATTTAAACCTATGCTACGCAAAGAAGGCTTGCTTACTCGGGATGCTAGGATTAAAGAGCGTAAGAAATATGGTCTTAAGCGGGCTCGTAAGGCGCGGCAGTTCACCAAACGCTAAATTTAGGTCTCATTCTCCAGAGAAGGGTGGGACATCAAGCAGTTAATTTCGCCCTCGTAAAGAAATTTTTTATAAACATGGGTTTCTAGGATGAGGTGTTGGTTGTAGTAGAGAGAATATGTGGAGGGGAAATAGTGGGGCGGAGCTAGAGTTTTATCTTACTCTGATTCGAATCAGGATATCTCCTGGATGTCTATCGGTTATCTGACGGGCATTGGTTAATCTGACCACGCTACCCGTTTTTGCTCTTGGGGGAATCTTTACCTCCAGTCTTTTTCCTTTTCTTCTCAGTAATTTTACTGTTCCTTGGGAAGCCTCTTTTGGTGTGATTAGAAGTTCATAGCGGACGTCTTGTCGTTTAGCTCTATGAGTTTGGCTAAATATCTCATCCAGATTGACCCTTTCCCCTGGCCAGGTTTCAAATCTTACCCCCTCTGGGCCGGTGAAGTTTTTAAAGGAGAACGAAGCCCCCTTGCCCCTCAAGAAATCGCCAAATATGTTGTCTAGGAAGCCAAACCCCAGACCAGCCCCACCAAAATCCCTCATCATGTCTTCGAAGGTTGCTCTGGTAGAGGGACTTCCAAAAATGTCACCAATATTGCCCACCGTGCCGAATTGATCGTATTGCCTTCTTTTCTGGGGATCTCCAAGGACTGCGTAAGCTTCGTTTATCTCCTTGAATTTTTCATTGGCCCATTTTTCTTTCCCCTGGTTGCGATCTGGGTGGAATTGCATGGCTAGCTTTCTGTAGGCTTTTTTGAGCTCTGCCTCTGAGGCGTTTCTTGGCACTCCTAGAATCTGATAGTAATCTTTAGCCATTCGTATCCTTTAATTTGCTATATTTGAAAAGTTCCTGTTGACTCTATTTACCGTGCTCAACACATCCGAACTGGCAGGTATAAACTGAATTTATATTATATCAATAAGAAGTTATGTTTCTTCTTTGTTTGCTCGTTTTTTATATTTAGTACGATGCTTACTTCTCCAAAGCCCCTTAAAGAAACCCCTGTTCAGCAGGTATTGGTTATCTGCTGCATCCAGGAGGCTTTTGGCTATGCTTCTTTCAAAATAGGCCACCTCGACATGCTTGCCCATATTTTTCACAGCTTGGAGGGCATAGGTGAAGTCGGAATCCCCGCTTACCAGCACCGCCACATCGTAGATATTATTCCAGGCGAAATGTAGCATATCTGTGGCTAACATAATATCCACGCCCTTTTCAATAGGTACTCCCTGTGATTTTTTGGTACTCCCTAGCCGAACCTCCAGATATGGGGTCTTACGAAGGATATCGAGGAACTCCTGTTGTTCGAGGTGAGCATCAGGCCATTGGATTGGATCCTGCAGTATATTGTAATAATATGTTCGGATTAGCTGTCTTGAACCAGTGAGCCTGCTGGCAAACTCTGCGAAGTTGAGGTTATGGCGCTTAAAATTGGCTTGCAGGGCATGATAGAGGTTACTTCCATCTATGAATATTGCTACTCTGTCTTTCATGGGTCTTCCTTTTGAGGTGAGCTAATAATTTTTAATCTTATCTATACGCCTTCGACATTCATTATACACTAGCAAGTCTTCCTATTTCATCCTCTTCGTTTTATCAGGGAACATATCTTACAGAAGGGGAATAATGTTTCTAAACTTCTAGATTCTATACTTGGTGGACCAAAGTGTACAATAGGCAGAACCTTTAAATTGGCTTTCAGCCTGACTACCTGACCCTACAACTTCCATCAAAGGTAATTGTAGCAATAAGGCCCGCAGCCCGCAACTGAGCACACTGTCGGGTAACAATCCGATGAATTGTGTGATTTAACAGGATGATGTCACTTAATATATGCTATAACTTTTGCCCCACGGAACTAAATTGAAGCGTTGCAGTAAGTACGCCAACATCAACTTTGAAAAATTGCGGATAGAGCTACCGCTAGCATACAAAGAAGAATTCGACAAGGTGTTCATCTCTTTCACCCTGCACGGGTTTGAGGATGACCAGAAGTTGTGGATCATCCATAACGCTTACCAGGCTCTAAAGCCAGGGGGAACCTTTTGCATCCTGGATTATGCTGAGTTTGACATTGGGAGGATGTGATTTCCTCTTCGCTGGGCATTCATCCGCTGGGAGTGCCAGCTGGCTGTGGAATTCCTCAAGCTCGATATAAAGGAAATGCTCCACAGCAAAGGTTTCACTCACCTTGAGGAGGAATTTTTTCTCAGAGGGCATCTGCGGCTGCTAAGGGTGGTAAAGCCCTTGGGTAGCACTCTGTGAACAGGGACGGGAATCACATAAACAATCTGGAGAATAGTTCACGGCTTGTCCTTACAACTTCTTTCACTACTGTTACATAGCTCAATTGCTTTTCTCAAAGCATTGAGGGTCCCATCGTATTTGACTAAAGCTACTGGTGTGTTAGTCGAGGACATATCTATACTTCCTTCTTGGTCCTACTTCGTCTTTCTTTACCCAGCTTCCTAAGTCACATATGTCGTCTTAAGAAGGCTATCCCAGAACTTAAGGATTACTCGACCCAGAAATACCTCACCTACTAATAGTAAGCTATCTCCTCATTCTTTAGTATCTGAAAAGTTATCTTGCGATAGGCAAGATTGTAGCGATAAGCCCATATAGCAGTAATGAGGCTTCGAGTAACCCGCCATGTTGTAAAAAACTTACGCCAGATAGAGTGGTACGAGTAAATGTAAGGAACTTGCTCCCTTCCTAAAGCTAAGAGTTTCTCCGGTGTCATTAAGGCAGGCTTATAGACAATTTCAGTCAAATCATATCTTCTCCAATCATCTGGGAAACTGGTATAAAGTAGCCGTCCCTCCTTTTGTAACCTGCTGAATAATTTTGTTCCAGGTAAAGGCGTCAAAAGGGTCATCTGTATTGCATTAATCCCCATAGTCTTGACAGCATAACTAGCACGATGACGTAGCTTCTCTGGTGTATCCACATCCATCCCATTCATGAAAGCACCCAAAACAGCAATCTTGTGATGGTTGATACGCCTAAATGCCTCCTTGTATTCCCTCTCCAGATTAAGTTTTTTGCCCAGTTCTTTCAGAGCATCAACGCCTTCCGCTTCTATTCCAATAAGAACCATACGGCAACCACTCTTGGCAGCATACTCCAGCACTTCCGGGTTATCAGCAAAGTTCATTGATGCCTGGCACCACCAATCCTTTTTAATCCCCCGTTCGATAATCCCCTTGAATAATGCGATAGCTCTCTTCTCGGCTTCCTTCCCATATCCAATGATGTTATCGTCAACAAAGAAAACCCTTTTTTGCGGGATGGCTTCCAACTCGTTCAGCACTTCATCCACCGGCCGTTGGCGGTAGCGGCGACCATTAAAGGCAGTGACTGAGCAGAACTCGCAATCTATAGGACAACCCCTAGAGGCTTGAATGGTGCCAAACGCATACTCATGTCGGAAGAGACCACGGTGTGGCTGAATCACTCCCGTCAGGTCTAGCCATTTCCCCCGATAGATATGTTGCATCTTGCCAGCCATAAAATCGGCGATTACCTGATACCACACACTTTCCGCTTCGCCAATGACCACCGTATCCACATAACCAAGTGCCTCCTCAGGAAGCATTGAGGCATGTATGCCACCTATCACAGTAGGGATACCATGTTCTCGGTAAATACCAGCAATCTCATAGGCACGAGGGGCAACACAGGTGAAAGCTGTTAAGCCAACAAGGTCAGCTTCCTGATACCTAAATGGCTCGAAGTTCTCGTCAATCAGGGTTACTTCCCAATCGCTGGGAGTAAGTGCAGCAATATATCCAAGGCCTAACGGTGGAAAGCGAAAACTCTTAGCCATCATCAGTTCCGCTCGCTTAGCATTAGCTGGATTTATCAGCAATAACTTCATGCCCTGACCTTAGTTCTAGGAAATGCTATGTAGCACGCCTACTCCTTTTCAAAACTTTTCTGAGGCCGGGACATACAAGACAGTAGTCTAAACCTTTACACCTATCACAGTCTTCCATAAACCCGTCTTTCCCTTGGTGCTTTTCTCTAATATGCTCAGCAAGCTCCTTTGCTGGTTCAATACTTCTTAACAACTGCTCGTAGTTATCTACATATAACTTTGAAATAAGTAGCAAAAGACAGATGGGTATAGCTTTCCTCATATTAACCTCCTTTAGCTCATTTCTCTAGGGACTGTTTTAGCCCGGTGAAAACCTAGAAGACAATGGCAAATATTCAGCTCAGGATTGAACGAGTCAGCTCCTTTAGCTCCATAGATTTACTTCGTATTTCACCATAACTCATTGTATCTCCCTCCAAGCTATTATACCTGATGCTATCTTCGGGATATGATAAGAGAATAATGTCCCGAGGAAAGCAAAAGCACCAAATAAAGGCCCAATGAAAGAGCGTAGTAATATACCCCACAGATTTCCTGACATACCCTTTAACCCAATACCTCTTATATTCCTGAAACCTCTCTCTTTTAGTTCTGTAAGGCTCCAGATATACTTATGTTCCTGGTAAAGATTGCCACCAAAAGGGCTAATGACAGAGGAGATGCCAGTTCTGTCTACCGTACACCATGGTGGAGCTGAGGGGATTCGAACCCCTGACCTCCTCCGTGCAAGGAAGGCGCTCTCCCAATTGAGCTACAGCCCCAAGGCTAATTGCTATTATATCAAATTATACTGAGGTGCGATAATTTTCTAGATGGACACCAACTACCGCAAACAACCGCAGCCCCTAGCTTTGACCACCAGGCCTTACCAAGGGAACATGAGCAGCACAGAGGGGACATTCTTCAGCCGTATAAACCACTGTGGGGCTGTGAATACAGCTAAAGAGGGGCACGCCGAAGTCCATCTTTTCTGCACTGCGGTTGACAAGCACTCCAATGCCGATAACCATGCCGCCAAGTTTTTCTACAGCGTTCATCGTTTCTCTGATGGAACCACCTGTAGTCAGGATGTCATCAACAATGAGAACTCTTTCGCCAGATGCGATGTTAAAGTCACGGCGGAAAAGCCTAATTTTCTCCTCTTTTTCAGCAAAAATGCCTCTCACCTCTAGCTGATGGGCGGTTTCGAAGGAGAGGATAATGCCGCCGGTAGTTGGCCCTGCAACCAGCTCTACTTTTTGCTCTTTAAAGTGTTGCACAATAAGGCGACACAGCTTCTCGGTGTAATGTGGATATTGTAAGATGCGAAACTTCTCCCAATATATAGCTGAATGTAATCCAGAAGTGAGCAGGAAATGTCCCTCCTTTAATGTCCCAGTTACTTTGAATATCTCCATTACTTCACTATTCAAATTGCACCTCCGCTTGACTGTAAGCCACTGCCTCTTGCTCATGTAGCTCGGTTAACTCGGAGTAGCTATGACGTTTTACTAATCCCCACCTGCTGGGTGGCCAGTAAACTAGCCAGGCCTTGCCAATGATATTACCTCTGGAAACTGGTCCCCAAGAACGAGAATCGTTGCTATTGTTACGATTGTCTCCCAAAACGAAGTATTGCCCATCAAACAATTTTTCTGGGCCAAAGTTCTTATAGCATTGCGTTGGTTCTGGGAAGATGTAAGGTTCATCTATGGGAATATTATTGATGCAAACTATGCCATCTTTAATCTCCACGGTTTCACCAGGAAGACCAATCACTCGCTTGATGAAGGGATATTGCGCCCCAGCCTTGGGCTTGAAGACAATCACATCTCCACGTTTAGGGTTGGAGAAGAAATAACTTGCCTTATTTACCATAATCCAGTCGCCATCCTCAATATTCGGTAACATACAGGAATATTGTACTCGGTAGCCTTGTATGCTAGCTTTAATAGCAGCGAAGATGGCAATGGCTATAAGGATGGTTATGCCAATTTCACGTAGCATTTTCATTGTGGCAAGCTATTTTACCATAAACCAAAGGCTAATTTATTCGTTATATAAGCTATAGAAGATTACTTCTATGAAAGGAGGTTTATATGAAGAAGAGTTGGTGGCTAATCCCTTGTTTAATGGTGGTACTGGTATTAGGTGCTGTTGGCTGTGCTTCCGGAGGTAACCAGGGAAGCATATCTATCACACCACAGCAGAATGGGATATGGGTTACTGGCCAGGGAGAAGCGATGGCAGTGCCCGACATAGCTGAATTGCGCCTTGGAATCGAGACTCGAGCGGATACAGTGGCAGAAGCTCAAACGCAGGCGAGCGAGGCAATGGATAGAGTAATGCAAACATTGCAGGACAATGGTGTAGATGAGAAGGATATTCAGACATGGCGGTTCAGTATTTATCCCATCACAAGATGGATTGGAGAGAGAGAAGAGGAACAAATTACTGGCTACCGGGTGACCAATTTGGTGCTTGCTAAAATAAGGGAAGTGGACAAAGCTGGCATTATTATCGATGCCGTGGCCGAGGCTGGTGGCGATTTTATTCAGATTCAAGGAATAAGCTTTAGTGTGGATGACCCCACTCCATATTATGAAGAGGCGCGAGCTAAAGCAGTGGAAGAGGCTGAAGATAAAGCAGCGCAATTGGCTGAATTAGCTGGCGTTACGCTGGGTAAGCCCACTTATATTTCTGAAGGAAACATACAACGGCCGGAAACCTTCAGGAATCTATACGCGGAAGCAGGTAGTGCGGCCCCAGCCCCTGAGACTCCTATAAGCCCCGGTGAATTAAAAATCACGCTCAGTATTCAGATAGTTTATGCCATAGTTTAACTACCTGAAAGATTATTATTCTGCCTCCTCTTGGCTCAAAGCCAAGAGGAGGCTTGGCTTATATTTAATCTTGTCTTCTGCCCTTTTCCAGTGATAATATCTACTTACTCTTGGGCCGCTAGCTCAACTGGAAGAGCAGCTGACTCTTAATCAGCAGGTTCAGGGTTCGAGTCCCTGGCGGCTCACTACACGTGAACTTCAGGGTATCCAGAGATCAAGTGCAAAGACAGAACCAAGATGTGGCGGCAGATATGACTACCATTATTGAGCAAAATGTTCAGAAAATACTGTCTGAGATACCAGAGGGGATTGAGTTGGTGGTAGCAGTGAAAACAAGGACGCCTCAGGAGATTCTGGAAGCGGTTGGTGCTGGCGTGAAAATCATTGGGGAAAACTATGTTCAGGAGGCCAGAGGGGCCTATGAGGTGGTAGGCAGGAAAGCAAAGTGGCATTTCATCGGCATCTTGCAGAAACACAATGTGCGCAGAAAAATGGTGGAAATGTTCGATATGATAGAAACCGTCAATTCTTTAGAGATAGCACAAGAGGTTGATAAGAGATGTGCCCAGATTGGCAAAGTAATGCCTGTACTGGTGGAGATAAATAGCGGCAGGGAGGAGCAAAAATCGGGGGTATTCCCAGAGAATGCTGAACGACTGATAAAAGAGGTTTCCTGTCTAGGAAACATCAAAGTAATGGGACTTATGACTATGGGGCCTCGTTTTGGGAATCCTGAGTATTCGAGGCCTTATTTCGTGGAAACTAAAAGGATATTTGAGAGGATTAAGAGGCTTAATTTGCTCAACGTAGAGATGAAATATCTTTCCATGGGGATGACAAATTCTTACAGGATTGCCATAGAGGAAGGTGCCAATATAATCAGATTAGGAACTAAGATATTTGGGGAAAGAGATTATGGGAATTCATAGGCTATAGCTCAATCACCAATCCCGCTCCACACCTTTGAGCTTTACCCTTGAATAAATCCAGTATCTCCTTCTTATGTTGGGTGCAATGGCAGGGGTAAATTAGCGATAGTTCATCTAAAATCTTAAAGTCACGAAACCCATGAAACCCACCAGCGATGCCGTAGGGTTTGCCAAAGTTTGCAGCAGCCCTAAGTATGTTTCCTACCCCTGGGTGGGAACATCCTGCTACCACAAATATTCCCTTATCCCTTTTAAGCGCTAAGGATTGTTCTATGCCTTCGAGTTCGCCAGTAGAAAAGACATTCTCGCTAATTTGAATGGCATCTTTAACCACGATTACCTTTCTTCCCGTGATGCTTGTATGAAACGAACTGGGAACGTAAAGTTCCGCGCTCTTATTTTCCTTAAGTATCTCGTGAAATCCTCCGGTGTGGTCCCAGTGAGCATGTGAAATCACGATCGTCCCTATATCCCTTGGGTCGATGTTTAGTTCCTTCATGTTGTGTAACAATATAGAGCTATCAGCACCGGTATCGAGCAAAATTGGCAAAGCCCTTTCGGTCTCTATGAGGGCCGAAAATCCCCAGTCCGCCTTTAGTCCCTCTTTCTTTACTTCATTGTCATAAATGATGGTAATTTTCACTCTTTTACCCTCCCTGACTCAAAGCCTCTCTTTTTAATCAGATTAGATTTAATTTGATGGTAGTTGTTATATTATAGGCAATTTGGAGACATTGTGACCATTCATATTATTTTAGTGATTTATGATTTTCTTTCTTGCCATTGCCAGATACAAAGTGTCGAAGCAATCTTGAAGGTAAACCCTGGGATTACTTCGTTTGCAATAGTGTGAGGAACTGTTAAGCTCGTTGCAAAGCTGTGTGAGGAGCGGTGAGGGCTATGCTATAGTTTGCTGGGATGGCCATTACTTCCAAAATTCAATTCCTTCGGGAAAAGGTTGTAAATCGTAAGCCTTTTCAAGTATCAATTTTTGTTTTAACCCTTGCTTTATCTGCAGCGATTTTTATCTTTGCGCGCTCCTACCTGGATTTTGAGAGATTCTTGACTTATGGTTATCTGGGAATTTTTTTGCTATCTCTTACTTGTGTCACTATTCTTTTTCCTATTCCCTGGGAAGCAGCTGTAATAGGAGCTGGAACGACCCTAGATCCCTTCTGGCTCGGGGTAATAGCTGCGGTAGGCGCTACTATAGGAGAACTGAGCAGTTACCTTATCGGCTATCTGGGGAAGAAGATAATTTTTGATGAGCATTCAGAAAAGTATAAGAAGGCTGAATTTTGGATGAAACGCTATGGAAGCTTTGCCATCTTTTTTTTCGCCTTGTTGCCTGTACTTATTTTTGATCTCATCGGGATTGTTGCCGGTTCAGCTAAGTTTCCTTTATGGAAGTTTATCCTTGCCTGCTTCGCTGGTCGGCTAATCAGGTGTCTCGTTGAGGCTTATTTGGGATATGGGGCATTTGGTTTTTTGCCTCAGTTGTGGTGATTCAGAGTTTTGATTTGTGATATGTTTCTCTATGTAGTTTCCTGGGCATGAGCAAAGAGTTGCTTGCCATATGCTGGGACCTCTTTCAGTAATTTCCACAGTGATTGGTCACTATAGGATCGTATACTTACATAACAAGCACCGCATTGGTTGGTTCGTGAAAAATCCTCTATCATTTCTTTTTGGTTGCAGTATTTATTACGGTGCAACGAGCATGGAATAAAGCTGCCATCGGGCATTACAACAAAAAACCTTATGCCAGCTTTACAATTTGGCATGTAGCCCTGCTCAAAGAATTTAAGGCTATTTAAGAACACACTTTTGGGGTTGGTTATATGTTTGTTTTGTTTTTTTAATTCTATAAGTTCATAAATAGTTTTACGCAGTAACGCCAGCTCCTCCGGGTTATTGATAGCATAGCTGTTATCATGAGTTCGCAACGGTGTGTATGGGCTATATGATATGGATACATTCCAATCCTTAGCTTTTTGAGCTAAAGCAAATACCTCCTTTAGGTTAGCTCTGGTTATAACGCTATTCAGGATAATGTTCCTGTAGCCGAACTTTGCAAGCTGGGGGATTGTTTGGTCTAGGTGTTTATATAAACCTCGATGCCTGCGGAATTCGTCATGACGTTCATCAGGAAAGTCGAGAGACACTGAAAATTGGTTTACCCCGGCTTCATGCAGTTGTTGGTAGTTGCCCTCATCCAACAATGCTCCATTGGTGACAAATATTAAATAAGGTATGCCTTTAGGTTCTTTGATAGCTTTGACTACGTCTACTATATCTTTACGTAAGAATGGTTCGCCACCGGAGATTTGCACTACAAGTGGATTCACGCGTTGAGTTATTTTGGCATAGTCACCTGGTTTAATTTGTTTTTCATCCTTTATTATGCCACCAAGATCGCAATGCCGGCAGTTGCAATTGCAGGAGAGCGTTACCTCAAAAGAGATAACTAAGGGGCGGTTAGTTACATAATTAGATATCCCCTTTGGAATAAGCTTAAGTGCACTTGACGGGGAAAGGTTCATCGTTTGCTGCTTGATAATTTAGTTGCATATTTATACCAGATTCAGGGGAATTTTGTCTATACTTTTGACCTCGCTTTTGCGTATTACTATCCAGCAGAAATGTCAGCCTAATTGTTCAGCGATTTTGTCACTCTCTATCTGTGTTTATTTTAAAAAAGGTCTAGCCAGGATGATCTAGACTGGGTTTAACAATTAACCAGTACATTACATTGACCTCCTAAAGCGTTCAGGCTACAATTCCGAAGGCTTAAAGGATACGGGGTGAAACTCACCGAAAGGAACGAAGGATACATGCTTACGAAGAGCGAGCTCATCAGATATGGACGTCAGATCTTATACCCAAGTTTTGGTCAGGAGGGGCAAGAGAAGCTTAAGTGCTCCCATGTAGTAGTGGCTGGGCTTGGTGGATTGGGAACTCCCGCCTCTATATATCTAGCCTGTGCTGGCGTAGGTCATGTTACCCTGGTGGACTGTGACCGTGTGGAGCTTTCTAATTTAAACCGGCAAGTTCTTCATTGGGAAGAGGATATCGGGGAGAAGAAGCCATTCTCAGCGGCACGGAAGCTGGCTAAATTAAATCCCTCCATAAAGATTACCCCACTCTTTGAGCGAATTACTGAGGATAATGTACGGGATATCATCGGAGGGGCGAATGTGGTAATAGATGGGATGGATAATTTCGAAACCAGGTTTGTCCTTAACTCAGCATGTGTAACGGAAAGGATTCCTTTCATCCATGGAGGGATTTATGGACTCCTTGGTGAGGTTACTACTATAATCCCTGGGAAAACTCCCTGTTTTTCTTGTATTTTCCCCGCCATCCCAGAGAAAAAAGAGACATTTCCAGTTTTCGGTGTCACTCCAGCTTTGATAGCTATCCTACAAGTTACGGAAGTGATTAAACTCCTTGCTGGCCTGGGTAATTTGCTCACTAACAAGATGCTATATATCAATGGTGAAAGGATGGAATTTAGCATTGCTAATTTGACTAAGAGGTCTGAGTGCAAAGTCTGTGGAGGTAGTAAGCTACAATGAATGTCAAGATACACATTAATTGGTATCTGCTGCGGTTCACCAATGGTTAAATGGTGGTTGAAACGGCGGGGCAAAATGTTGGCGAGTGTCTTGAAAACTTCGAAGTTCAATTTCCTGGCATCAAGGAGGAGCTTTGTGTCGGACAAGGGGAGTTGGATGGTCCCTACTCGATCTATATAAACTCAACAAATTTATATACAATTAGACTAGCCAAACCCGTGAAGGAAAATGATGAGCTCGCTATTCAGTTTATCGGTGGTGGCTGAAATTTAGATAGCAATTTGC
>Ga0114921_10000046_pt1 | contig 49661 bp, 49 predicted proteins | sample BentaG_FD_87016 | JGI IMG/M metagenome (GOLD analysis project Ga0114921, IMG submission 87016) | Deep subsurface microbial communities from South Atlantic Ocean to uncover new lineages of life (NeLLi) - Benguela_00093 metaG | ecosystem: Environmental > Aquatic > Marine > Oceanic > Sediment ... | reverse complement strand
TGCCGCCGGCGCCACCGGCTTCGCCGCCCGTGCCGGAACCGCCAGGAAGCACAGTACTGGCGCCGTCATCACCCGCAGCGCCGTTACCGCCGGCCCCGTCAGCACCGCCGTTTCCTGTCGATTCGCCGGCCGTACCGTCATTGCCGGCCGCGCCACCGCTGCCTCCGGTGCCGACCGCACCGCCGGCGCCCAGCGCCCCGGCGGCTCCGATCGATCCGCCATTGCCGCCGGCGCCACCGTCGTTGCCCGCGACGACCGCGTCCGCGCCGTTGCCGCCGTTACCGACTGCTGCGCCCATGTTGCCGCCGCTGCCGCCGTCCCCGCCGTCCCCGTTCACACCATTGAGGGGCACAAACAGCAGGATCCGGCCCGCGCCGGCGTCACCGCCGGCGCCGCCGACACCACCGTCACCGCCAGCCCCGCTGTTGCCGCCGTTGCCACCGGCGTTACCAGCGATGACAGCATCGGCACCGTCAGTGCCACTGCCACCATTGCCGCCGTTACCAGCAGCGCCGCCGAGGCCACCGCTGCCGCCGCCACCGAACACGAAGCTGCCCGCCCCGCCGGCACCACCATTGCCGCCATTGCCGCCGGCAGTGCCGTCACCACCATCGGTGCCGGGCAACACCGCGTCCACGCCGTCGACACCGTCGCCGCCGGCGCCACCATTACCGCCGGCCCCGCCATCGCCGGACACCGACAGCAGTCCGGTGTTGCCACCAGCACCGCCATTGCCACCGTCAGCACCGTCGCCCGTGGAATCACCGCCATTCCCGCCGGCACCGGCGGTGCCGAGGAACCACGCACTGTCACCGCCGGCACCGCCGGCCCCACCGGTGGCACCGCCACCGCCGGCACCGCCATCGCCACCGTCGCTACTGAATGCCAATAGGCCCGCGCTGCCACCCTCGCCGCCGGCACCGCCGGCCGTGACCCCAGCACCGCCAGCACCGCCGTCACCACCGCGACCCGACAGCGACCACAAACCGGTGTCCCCACCGTTGCCGCCGGCGCCGCCGGCACCAACGACCGCCGCACCGCCGGCACCGCCATTACCGCCGTTGCCGATGAACAACCCGCCGGTGCCGCCGTTGCCGCCCGCACCGCCGGGGATACCGGCCCCACCATCACCGCCGTTGCCGAACCAGCCCGCCGAACCACCGTTACCGCCGTTGAAGCCCGCACCACCGTTGCCGAGCAACCCGCCAGTGCCGCCATCACAGGCCGTCAGACCCGCGCACGACACGGCATCAAAGCTGAAGCCGTTACCGATCAAAATGCCGCCATTGGGATCATCGGCGGTGCCATCACCAAACAGCTTGATCCCGAACAGGCTCACGTCGGCGTTGGCGCTGGGGCCCGCCTCGCGACGCGCCACCGCTGCCGCACCCCACATCAACGGGGCAGCCAGCGGATCAAGCGGCTCACCACCGCCAGCGGACCGCCCGTCCAAGCCCAGCCATGAGGACAGCAGCGACCCCAAACGGCCCAACGGGCTCGTTGCCTCCTCAGCCAGCGGCGCCTCATCCGTTACTGACTCGGCCACATCCTCATCCGAAGTTGTCGACAACACCACAGATGACGCACCCGACGACGACGAACCGTCGCTCACCGACACCGGCGACTCCGCCACCGACGCAGACGGCGCATCGTCCTCGACAACGGCCGGTTCAACTACCGGACCCGACTCAACCTCAGCTGCCGAACCCGAAGACCCGGCTGACGCCTCCTCGACGACCTCTGTCGAATCCGAACCTGCATCGGCACCCGCACCGGCATCGGCGTCCTCGATGACATCGGCATCAGGCTCGGCATCGACGACCTCATCGTCAGCCACAGCCTCATCGGCGTCCTCGTCAGCGGCGTCATCCGCAGCTTCATCAACGACCTCGTCAGCGGCGTCATCAACGACCTCGTCAGCTGCCTCATCAGCTGCCTCTTCAGCGGGCGCAGCCTCATCAGCGGCCTCTTCAGCGGCCGCAGCCTCATCAGCGGCATCATCGGCATCATCGGCATCGGAAGCCCCGGCAACCCCGCCGTCCGCCGAAGCATCACTGTCGGAATCCGACGAATCGCCCGAACCCGACGAATCCCCCGAACCCGACGAGTCTGAATCCGACGAGTCCCCCGCACCCGACGAATCTGAACCCGACGAAGACGACGAACCCGTCGACCCTCCCGAACCGGTGGTATCGGCAAACGCGACCCCTGGCACCGACGCGATCGCCGCGCCGATACCCAAAGCGACCGCTAGAGCGCCCACCCGTCCTACGTAACCGGCATGACCCGACGGCGCAGGCTTCGGCAACACCCGAGCACCGGACTCAATGCGACGAACCCCGAACCAACCGGATGTGACCCGGCGGTGACGCCCTGACCTGGCAGAACTTCCGTCGTCGAACGTGGCCTCAGAAGCATTGCTGTTAGTCATGTCGTCCTTACTCCCCCGGGGTTGTTTTGCAGGGTTCTGCCCACAAGATTCCCGTGATGTTACGGGGAGGTGACGGGCGTCGTTGTCATTTCGCGACAAGTGTCTGAGATTTTCTCTGGTTTTCTCGCAGAGTTTGCCAGCGCTTGGCACCGAGTCCTGATGATCGAAACCTTGCGGACGTCTAAGTGTCCTGTTCAGCGCTGTTTTCCAAGGCGAAAACCGCCACCGTCGCCCGTGCACGCGTCTTCGCCCGACAACCGATCGATCGGTTGCCCAGCGTCGGTGAGCCACTACTCGATCTGATGCTGCTCATCAAAGCCAGATCACCGCGGTCGATGTCTATGTTGCGTACCGGGAGGCTGAGCATCAGGGTGTCTCCGAGAACTACAGATGCACTCACGCCCTGGGGAGCGCACACTCCGACAACCCCGTGGTCTGAGGGATTCCCCAACCACATCACCATCCCGGTGGTGGTGGCCGTCGGCAGTGAGTGCAGCACCAACTACGCCGCGCGCAGAGTCATTGTGGCCACCGCACCCGATGGTGAACGAGTCGGCACTCTAGAGTTCGCTTGGGGTTGGCCGGACAACCCGCCGCAGAATGTCGAGTTCCGAGTTTTCGCTCAGCATCTGCCGATGAGAGTGCAATCGGAAGGCATCTATAGCGTGGGCTTGTACGACAGCCTCCACCGGACGGAAACCGAGCACATGTTTCCGGTGCCGGTGCTCAAACGCACCTGAGGGCTCCCGGCCCGACCAACACAATCGAAGCGTTTCACCGCGAAGGAGCAAGACCTGAGATGAGCGACAATCCACGCGACGATGTTGTCTCACGTCAGTACGAGAAATGGACCTATCCCGCCCCGATACAGGACCTCGTCCCGTGGCTGAGGAACAACTGGCAATTGTTCGATCCCAGCCACGCTCATCGGATCTTGTGGCCCGATCGCGATTACCGACCCGATCTCGACATCTTGATCGCCGGTTGCGGCACCAATCAGGCAGCGGTGTTCGCCTACACCAACCCCGCCGCCAAGGTGGTGGCGGTCGATATCAGCCAGGCGTCGCTTGATCATCAGCGATATCTCAAAGCCAAACACAAGTTGTCGAACCTCGAGTTGCACCTGCTCCCGATCGAAGAGCTACCGACTCTGGAGCGCGACTTCGACCTCATCGTCTCCACCGGGGTCCTGCACCACCTGGCCGAACCAGCGGTCGGGATGAACGTGCTCGCCGAGTGCCTGCGCCGCGATGGCGCGCTGGCGGTGATGCTCTACGCCAAAGTCGGCCGCATCGGCGTCGAAATGATGCAAGCAGTCTTTCGTGATCTAGGGCTACGCCAGGACGACGCGTCAGTGAGCATCGTCAAGGAGACGATCGCGCGTCTGCCCCAGGCGCACCCCCTCCGCAGCTATCTCAACATCGCGCCGGATCTGAGGTTCGACGCCGGTCTGGTGGATACGTTCCTGCACGGCCGCGACCGTAGCTACACCGTCGAGGACTGCCTGGAGCTGGTCGCCACGGCCGGCCTCGAATTTCAGGACTGGTTCTACAAGAACAACTACTACCCGCCCCGCCTCACCGCACCGAGGGACGGGTTCAGCGCAGCCCTGGACGCGCTGCCTGACGCCCAAGCGTGGTCGGTGATGGAACGCATCAACACAACCAATGGCTGCCATTTCTTCATCGCCTGCCGGCCGGACCGACCCACCGAGACCTACGCAATCGATTTTTCCTCGAATGCCTGCCTCAGCTACGTGCCGCATCTGCGTTTGCGCTGCAGCATCAACGGCTCCGACATCGTTGGACCTGGCGGGCGGCGCACCCCGCTGAACCCAACTCAGCTGGCCTTCGTTCAACACATCGACGGACAGCGCACCATTCGCCAGCTCACTGAACGGATCGCACAAAGCGGAATACTTTCCCAAGACGGCATCGCCAAAGTCGAAGAACTGGGCCGCAGTCTGATCCAGGCGCTATGGCGAAGCGACTATCTAGATATGGCCATCTAGATAAAGCCATCAGCAGCAGCCTGTGATTCCAGGCCACGCCTCACAGGCACACCATCGCGGTATCGGCGCCATGGAGGACGGCATCGGCCGCGGCGGTGAACTTCAGCTGGGGGTCGGTGACGGACCCGTTGCGTAGCAGCTGCACATCGTCGTGGTAGCCCATCGATGTGAGCCACGGTCGCCCGGCGCCTTGGCGGGGCAGCTGGCTGGCCGCACGCTGGACGTAGCCGGCGGCGAAGTCCATGAACGGACGGGTTTCCATGCCCGGGTCGTCGGGCTCGGGTCGGGCGGTGTCGTATCCGTGCGCGTCCATGTGGGTCAGCAACTGGCAGAGGTGCTCGCACAGTAGGCCGACCTTCAGCGTCCACGAGGAGTTCGTGTAGCCGACCGCGTAGGCGAAGTTCGGCACACCGGAGAGCATCATGCCTTTGTAGGCCACGGTGTCAGCCAGATTGACCGGCCTGCCGTCGACGGTCAGCGACAATCCGCCGAAGGCCTGCATGTTCAAGCCGGTTGCGGTGACGATGATGTCGGCGTCCAGATCCCGGCCAGACTCCAGCCGAATTCCGGTTTCGGTGAACGCGGCGATGCGGTCGGTGACCACCGAGGCGCTGCCGTTGCTGATCGCGGCGAACATGTCGCCGTCGGGCACCGCGCACAGCCGTTGGTCCCAGGGGTTGTAGTCCGGGCTGAAGTGTTCGTCCACCGGGTACCCGTCGGGTAGTTGCTGGGCGTTGAGGCGACGGATCAGTCGGCGGGCCGCACCCGGATGTTTCTGGCAGAACTGGTACACGAAACGCTGTTTGGCGATGTTCTTGCGCCGGGCCAGCGCAAAGCCGAGCTTGTCACCGAGTACGCGCTTGGCCGTATTGGCGAACACGTCCTTGGACGGCACCGGCATGATGTAGCTCGGGGAGCGCTGCAGCATGGTGACGTGCCCGGCCTTTCCGGCCATGGCGGGCACCATCGTGACCGCGGTGGCGCCACTACCGATGATGACGACCTTCTTGCCCGTGTAGTCAAGATCCTCGGGCCAATGCTGGGGATGCACGATCTGCCCGGCGAAGTCTTCGCGACCCTCGAAGTGCGGGGTGTAGCCCTGGTCGTAGCGGTAGTAGCCACCGGCACTGAACAGCCAGTTAGCGCTGATCTGCACCAGTTCTGGATCCCCGTCGACGCCCCCTTCGCCCGTGTCGGTGCGCTCGATGTCGACGATCCAGCGCGCATCGGCACTCGACCATGCCGCGCCGAGCACCTTGTGGTGGAACCGGACCTTTTCGTCGATGCGGTTCTCGGCGGCGGTTTCGCGCAGGTAGGCCAGAATCTTGTCGGCGGAGGCGATCGCGTCATCGTCGCGCCACGGCTTGAACTCGTATCCGAAGGTGTGCAGGTCGGAGTCCGAGCGGATGCCGGGGTAACGGAACAGGTCCCACGTACCGCCGGTTGCCCCGCGCGCCTCCAGGATCGCGTAGTTGCGGCCCGGATGTTGGCGCTGCAGGTAATACGCAGCGCCGATACCGGAGATCCCGGCGCCGACAATCAGCACATCAAGGTGTTCGGGGGTATTGGCTGAGAAGCTCATCGGTGGTGACTCCTGGCGCTGGTAGGGAAGCGATGAATTCATGGTCTCGTTTTCCGGCGCTCCGACCAAGGTCATATCGCCCTGATCTACTCGTCGCAGCAGTGCATTTTGCACCACTTATCTAGAGTGGTCAGATGCCTTGGACGTTCCCTTCTGCCCCGGTCCGGGAGCTACTTCGACAATGCGCACAAATCACGGTCAACGCACGCCCGGAATGGCTCGACGAACTCGACGAGGCCGTGCTCGGGGCTAGCCCGATCATCGCCTCGGATCCCGAACTGGCCGCCGCAGTCAGTCGCAGCAACAGGGCCAACCTGTTTTTCTGGGGTACCGCCAACGTCCGTGACCCCGGGGCGCCGGTGCCCCCGAACACCGGACCCGAACCACTGATCATTGCGCGCGAGATGGTGCGCCGGGGGCTCGATGCGCTGTCCCTGGATGCCTACCGGGTCGGCGAGGGTGTCGCCTACCGGCGCCTCATGGAGATCGCCTTCGAACTGACCGAGGACCCCACCGAGCTACACGAACTTCTCGACGTGTGTTCGCGGTCGATCAGTTCGTTCATCGACGCCACCCTGGCGCGCATCGCCGCCCAGATCGAAGTTGAACGCGACGAGCTCACCCGCGGCACGCACGCGCAACGCCGCGAAACTGTCGCGCTGCTCCTCGACGGCGCACCCATTCCCCGCTCCCGCGCCGAGGCTCGCCTGGGCTATGCGCTGACCGGCACCCACACTGCGGCGGTCATCTGGAGTGAAGACCCCGACGTGGACGCGACTCGGCTTGAGCGGGCTCTTGAAGTTCTGGGACAGGCAGCCGGGGTGGGCCGTCCGCTGAGTGTGCTGGCCAGCACCGCGACCCGCTGGGTGTGGGTGCCAGGTAGCGTCGCCGCCGATCCGAAAACTGCCCTCGACACCGCCGCGATGCTGCGGTCGATCGGACCGGTAAGCGACGTCCGCATCGCGGTCGGATCGACCGGCGACGGCGTCGAGGGGTTTCGGCGCAGCCATTTCGACGCCCTCACCACCCAGCAGATGATGGCGCGTCTGCACTCACCGCAACAGCTTGTGTTCTTCGCTGACATTCAGCTGGTCGCACTGATTACCGCCGACGTCGACCGGGCGGCCGGCTTCACCAAACGAGTGCTCGGCGGTCTCGAATACGCTGATCCCGAATTACACGACACGCTAAGGACATTCATCGCCGAGCAGTGCAACGCGTCGCGTGCCGCCGCCCGTCTCTATCTACACCGCAATACTCTGCTGCGCCGGCTGTCCCGCGCCGATGAGCTGCTGCCGACGCCCCTGGCTCAGTGCACCGTGCACGTTGCGATCGCCCTCGAGGTACTTCACTGGCGCGGTTTAGACCGAAGCTGACGTGCTTCAGCCCGCGGGCGTCAGCGCGAATACCGGGTGATCAGCGTCCTCGGGCAGTTCCCGCCAATAGCCCTCGACCACCCTGCCGGCCTTGGGCTTGTACGCGGCCAGGATCGGCGCCCGCTGGTCGACGGGGATCTCGGTGGCGAGATATGTCTCCGAGCCAACAGTGACGCGCGGCTCGGCGCGGACGTTTTTCACCCACTGAGACTCGCCGCGGGTCGACACCAGGTATTTCACGCCGTCCACCTCCGGAACGACGACCGGGATGCGCTGCGGTTGCCCACTGCCTCGCTTCGTCACCGTCAGCGACTCGCTGTTGCCGACACCGGTAGCCATCGCGAACCTGTTGAATACTCTCGCCACGAACCAGGGGGGCTTGAGATAGGCCATGACAACTTGAGATAGGCCATGACAAAGAGTGTGATGGCTTGCATGCAACTCCCGCAATGGCTGGCCCGGTTCAACCGTTATGTCACCAACCCGATCCAGCGGATGTGGGCCGGGTGGGCTCCCACGATGGGCATCCTCGAGCACGTCGGACGCCGATCCGGGAAAAGCTACCGAACGCCGTTGACGGTGTTCAACGCCAGCATCGACGGTCAGGAAGCGGTGGCAGTGCTGCTCACCTACGGGCCCGACCGCGACTGGCTGAAGAACGTCACCGCCGCCGGTGGCGGCACCATGCGCCGCCACGGCAAGTCATTTCGGGTCACCGACCCCACGGTAATGTCCAAGGCTGACGCGGCCCGGTCGGTGACCGGGCTGATGCGACCACTGTTCCCGCTGCTGCCGTTCGAGTCAGCGGTGCTCTTCTTGCGCGGGTAACCCGCCATTTCCGCGATGGCCGGTGCGACACAGCCTCGTCCGGTAAAGGCCGATGCGATCTGGTCCGGGGTTGCCACCTGTTGCCTGGTAAATGGTCGTTAGGCGTTGGTGGGGTGCTGTGGGAACAACAAGGGATGAAGCTCGCGGCTTTGGGTGAGCGCAACGGTGTTACGCGGGTGCCTGCGTACCGGTGGTTTCGAGCCGGCGCCCTTGCCGCCCAGGGTCGAGAATTGGTGGCGGTCGACTCCACTGAGGTCCATAGCGACGTGGTCCGAGATATGACCGAGATTGTCTGTGGCGAGTGCCCATTCATGCAGGCCAGAAATCCAACTCACGCTATGAACATGTTCAAAACGCTGGAACGGTAACGGCTGTTGTTTGGCTGCGGGGATGCACGTTGGGCCTGAAACTATTCCACTACGCGTCTCGCTCCTCTAGTCGCGCTTGGGCCGCGGCGGACCCGGGAAAAACATGTTGGTTTCCTGTTGATAAGCGGCGTATCCGGGACGCTTCTGCACCGTGTAATACTCACTGGGAACCGCGCCCGAGTAATGAGTAAGGACGCGATACATGAGAAACGGCAGATAGACCAAGGCCAGCAGAAGCGCACCGGTGCCCCATGCTGGCAGCGCCACAGCCAACAGGCTGGGCACCGACGACACTGCAAGACCGGTCCAGACCAGCCACTCGCCGAAATAGTTCGGATGGCGGCTGTATCGCCACAGCCCGGTGCTGCAATATTCGCTTTCTTTCCCGGCCCGAGAGTTGCTGACGACGAAGCGCGTCTTTTGGATGTCCGCGGTGATCTCGAGGATGAACCCCGCCGCCCAGACGAGGTACCCGAGCGCTGCCAAGGGCCATAGGGCTCCTGCGGGGGCAGCAGTCTGGAGGATCGCCGGCACGACGAGAAGAGACATATTTGCCAAACCTTGGCTCGCTACCTCATACAGCATGGCCGGCTTGGCCCGCCAGCCTTGCCGCTCCCAACGGAGGCGCTGATAGCGGTAGCGGGGCAACTCCCGGTCGAGCCAGCCTTTCCGCCAGCCGATGGTGGCCATCAGTGCCATTCGGCCCCCTGCCAAAAGGTAGGCGACACCGACCATGTATCCCTGGGCGTTGCCGGGGTCGGTAAAGAGGACAGCCTGCAGACCAATCAGGAACAGCCCCCATGGCCAGCCGATATCGACGTAGGACATCCGCTCCGTCCGAGCGGTCGGCAGGATCACCACCAACACGAACAGAACCGCCTGCAGCAACGCATTGACCATCGCGAAGGGGCGCAGCGGCTCCAGCAACCCGAAAAGTAGAAGCACCATGAAGTAGGGGAGCGCGTCCAATAGATGCTCTCTGAACTGCCTCACGAGAGATCCTCGCTGTGATGCCGACGCACTCGTGGCGCTACCGGTCCATTTCGATGTTGGTGACAACGAACAGTGGTCCGTGAAAGAACTCCCCGGGGAGAATCTCCGCGCACTCAACCCTTCGCGCTGTATGGCGACCCAGACCCTATCCCAGGGTTCCATGGGACTGCCAGATAAACGGTGGATCTGACTTGGCATCGGTTAGTTGCCAGTCGGAGTGATCTGGCGGTTGAAGGTGATCGCGAACGCATTGAGTGCGGGCTTCCACCTCATTGCCCATCGTGCCCTACCGCGATATTGCCCATCGTGCCCTACCGCGATTCAAGGACGCCTAAGCCCGTCGAAACGGCACCGCGCCGATGCCGGTCTGGCCCTCCAACAGGGCACGACATCGACGGAGCCGAAACGGCAACCGGAAAGTCACGGCCGCCGTGAACCGGATCGCGCTTACCCAAGCGAAATGGCACGAACCAGCCAAACAGCTGACGAACCGACGCAAAGCCTGCGGCGGCAGCGGTATTAAAGCAATGCGTGTGCTCAAACGGCGACCCCTCCGAGGTCGTCCACTCAGCACTACGAACCGACCTCGCTCAGAGCGACGAAACCACCGCTGCTCGACAGAGGAGCTAGCGACAGTCCCGCGGGCGGCTGTGAAGCGCGGAAGGGACGCAGCCGCATGGCTGCCGAACAACCCGAGAGGGGGGTGCAAGTGGCGTGGCCACTAGAGATCACCCACATGCAACGCTTGTCACGAAGTCAGCACAGTATCCGGGCAACCGCTCGTGAGCTGGCGAGACACCTCACGCCGGGACGCCCCGCAGCGCTACGGGCAGACTGGGCAGGAAGTGTCGGTGCGCGAACACCCGGATGTCATCGGCGGTTTGCAGCGGCTGCAGGCTCGGCAGTAACAGCACCATGGCGGCATAGCGCAGAATGCAGTCCGCGAGTTCGTTGATGGCATCGGGGCCGATGCGCTCGGCGAAGCCCGGGGCGAAGATGATGCGCAACGCTTCGGCGATGCGGTCAATCGCCGCCCGGTGATATCGGCCGACGAGTTCGAGCACCAGGCCCGGTTCGTCGATGATCATTTGGTGCAGCACCCGGTGCCTGCGGAACTTCAGGATCGACAGCGTGAACGCCTCGACATAGTAGTTCGACTGCGGCCCAGCCTGGCTGAGCTCAGCGGCGATATCGGCGAACAGCTTCACGTTCTCGCGCTCGATGACCGCACCGACGAGCTCGTCCTTGTTGGCGAAGCGCCGATAGATGATGGTCCGGCTGACCCCCGCCCGCCGCGCGACGTCGTCGAGAGCGACACGACGGAAGCCGTGCCGTTCGAACTCGACGACTGCGGCGACGAGGATGTGCTCGGTAGCCCGCTCAGGACCGGGCATAGCCCTTGACTGCGTAGCCGCTGTAACGCACGCGCATCGGCAGATGCTCCCAGACCCAGTTCACCGGCCGCGACCGACACAGCGCGGCGAACCGCTGATATCGGCGCTCCTGCTTGGCCGTCCACGGCAACTGAAGCAGCTCCCGGGCCCGCCGAGGCAGGCCGCCGGTGGTCAGGAAGCCCGCCAGCGGGTTGAACACGGGTGCGACAAGCCGCCAGAGCAGCGGGTGGACCGCCTCGGGCCTGGGGAACCCTTTGGTGACGTAGCCGACGCCGTACTTGGCCGACGGGTGGGCAAAGAGGACCTCGTTCATCATCCGGTCCCAGTACTGCTCGAACTCGGCGTAGGTGGCCGGCATCGGCTTCTCGCTGACACCGTAACGCCGGTACCAGGTCTTGGATTCACGGTAAAGCTGCTCTTTCTCGGCGTAGGTCAGCGGCTTCACGAAGGTATCGGCGAAGTAGAAGTTCTGCTCCACGAACGTGGCGTGCGCCCAGAAATAGGTGTCCGGGTCCAGCGCGTGATAGCGACCGGTGCCACCACCATCGCTGCCGGGCATTTCGCCCTTGACGTGGTGGTGGAAGTCGCGAACCTGCAGTCCGGCGTTCTCATCGTCGGATCCGTAGACGGTGTTGAAAATCGGCGGGATGGTCCGCCTGAGCCGTTCAGCGGTGTCGGCGAAGAACGTCGAGTGGTCATACATGCCCTGCCCCAGCTCGGCCAGCATGTTCTGCAGCACCGCGGGCCGCGGGCCGATCAGGTACATGCGGTTGTCGCCGAAGTATCGCCAGACCAGCGAGCTCGGACCGAGCGGCAGCGCGTCATCGACGTTCTCGGGATGTTCGGCCAACTCCGTCATGCGTCACAGTGTTACATAATCTGCACTTTGTTCCAACGGGGACGCGGCCGGTATTCCCCAGCGATGCCGCGACAGGGAAGACAGGACTGCGAATCAGCCTTTGCCAGCGACCCGGAACGCTATTCCGCGCGGCGCAGGTGAGCCATGCGGACAGAAACCCCGCGGCGCAAGCGAGCCACGCCCAAGACGGCGAGCACCCCGGCTGCGGTAGCAAGCAGCAACGCAAGAGTCAGCAGTGGTGGGTAGTACTCCATCGATGTCGTCGCGGGCTCGCCCTCGAGCACCGGCGCGACCGCCACCTCAGTGCCCGCCGCCCGCCAACTCAGCACACAGGCCACGGCGGCAGCTCCGGCCAGCAGCAGCTCGACGACCGCACGCCAAGACGTCATTGCGTCGACTCCGGCGGGATGCGCTCCTCGACCAGGTTGGTCAGGGCGGCTCGCATCTTCCGGGGCTTGCGCGCCCATGCCTGCACGGTGCGCTCACCGGTCAGCGCCAGACCGATTCCGGTGTGTCCGCGCGGTACTCCGGTGAGCTCGCCCAGCGCCCGCGCACTCTGCCACTTCGGCACTTCTTGGCCACTGGCCTCCGGGTAGATCTCCACAATCTCCTTGGTCAGGATGGTCTCGCGCCCCTGACGCAGCGAGTCGGCGGTCAATTCGACCGAAGTATGCATCCGGACGGCCTTGACCTGGATCGCCAGGAACCCCAGGACGAGTACGAAGAACAAGGCCGGAATAGCCCACTGGATTCCGTAGCCTGCCGACCACTGGATCAGCGCCATCGCGACACCGGCCAGTGGACCTGCCAGCAGCCACAGCCAACTGGCACCTTTTTCGTGGTAAAGCAGTACCTCCGGCGGCTCCGAGTCTCGGGAACTGCCGGCAGCTGCCTCGCCCCCGGTCACCGTAACCCCTGCGACTCATACCAAGTGCGCACCGTCGGCAAGCTGAGCAGCGCCGCTCCCACCAGAATCGGCAACAGCGCCAGCACGATGAGTGGCTGCACGAAAACGACGCCGACCGCGAGCAGCCCCAGCACCACCACCGTGGCGAAAGTGAGTCCTAGCAAGGCAAGCCGGAACCGGGCGTCACCCCGCCGGGCCCGGCCGGCAAGGAAGGCCAGGGCTCCGGCCGCCAGCACCGAACCTATCCCAACGATTCGATAGAGGTTGAGATAGCTGCGCACCTGCTCGTCGGTCACGGTGGCGTCGATCGCCGCGCGAGCAGCCTCGAAGGTCGCCGAAGAGGCCATCAGCCCACCGACGATCATGATCACCGCGCCGCCGATGAAGCACCAGAAGGCGGCGTCGACAAGGCGGGGCCGATGCGAGGGCTGGGGTAATGGCGCGGTCGGCGAAGGGGTGGTCATTGTCGGGTCAGCGTAGCGAACCAGCGTGTAGGCAGAACCTGGGTGCGGCGGCGGGCAGGGCCGAAGGCGCCTCCGGGGTCAGTTGCGGAACCGCAGAACCTCGGCAACTGGCCGCCGGGGTGTAGGTCGTGGGTGTTCACCTGCGACCGGTGTTTGCCCAACGCGGATCAGCAACTGGGGCAGCCCGGGCTGTCCGGTGAGTTCGCCGATGAGCCGCCGGCTTGGCTCGACCTCCGTCAGGTGGGTCAATGCGCATGTCGCCAGGCCGGCGACGGTGCACTCAAGCAACAAGGTCGAGAGGGCTTCGCCGCACCGCAATACCGCCAACCTGGAGTCCGGAACATCTGAGGAAGTGGACAGCACGATGATCTTGGAGTGATCGGCGCTGACCTGAGACCGGCGTTCTCCGTAGCCGGTCGTCGGGAACTCTCGCGCGATATCTACCCGCTCCGCCTCAGCTGCAGATATCCGGGCGCTCGGCGGGACCCCTTCGTCCAACGTGAAAGGAGATGTCCACCAGCGTAATTCGGAAAGATAGGTAGGGTCTCGGTGTCGAATGCTCTCAGTGAGGCGAGAAGCCTCCGCCAATTGCGAGCGGTCACCGTCGGCCACCACCGCGAGCGTCACGACCTCACCGTCGACGAAGCCCCGGAGCGTCGATTCCAGTGTTGCCCAACCGCGTGGAGCAGCGAGCGGTAGGCGATCTGTACGGCGGCGGTGAATCGCGTCCGCCCGCCGACTCAGGGTGGCATCGACGCCCGACGACGGACTCAGTTCCACTGCGGCGACGCGACCGAGATCCATCCCGTCCGGAAAGCGGTCGACGGTGGCGTTCCAACCGCGGGCGGCCATCGCGAGGCAGAAATGGTCGAGCACCGCGCCACAACTGAGGATCATCTCCCGGACGGTGCTGTCGATGGCAGGCACCAATCGCTCACGGTCCGCGAACAGACTGACGACCGAGCCGTCGACGACCCACTTCCACGGTTGGCTGTTGTGCACCGACGGTGCCCGACACGCCAGTGCCACGACGTCCTCGATTACGTTGGCCTCCGGCATATTTCCTGTCATACCGCACCGGACCTACTTCATGTCGGAAGATCAACGGTATCCCTCCAGGCCGGGTGACTAAGCTCATCGAAATGTCGCCCACCATCAAGCCCCCGACGGCCGACACACCTGAGTCCGCCGGGACGGCCGTGCCGGAATACGCGGCCGACCAATCGGTTCAGGCTCGGGGTGCGGCATGACCGGCGGTGGCGCCGTGACCGTGGCCGCGCTGTTCACCTGGCTCGGCATGGTGCTGGCGATCTCGTTCGTGGAGGCGCCGTTGAAGTTCCGGGCGCCCGGCGTCACTCTCAAGATCGGTCTGGGCATCGGCCGCCTGGTCTTCCGCGCGCTCAACACCATGAAAGTCTTGCTAGCGCTCACCATCATCGTGGCGGCAGTGACCGACACACCGGCTCCGGGCGCGACCGCGGCGATAGCCGTCGCCATTACCGCCCTGGCGGTCCAGATCGTCGCGGTGCGGCCCCAGCTGAGCCGCCGATCCAATACGGTATTGGCTGGCCCAGCGGCCGCCGAGGGCCCCACCAAGCGATCCCGCGCCCATTACGTCTATGTCGGGCTGGAACTCGTCAAGGTGGTCGCACTGCTCGTCGGCGGCATCGTGATGCTGACCACCTGAGGCCGTTGCTGGGCGGAAGATCGGCCTGAAACTGGTCAACGACGGGCGGATCCGCGACATTCGGATCGACACCGGGATCAGCGCGACGGTTCGCCGGCGAAGAAAGCGTTGGCGTCGCGGCGGTGCAGTAGGAAAACACCGCCGACGATCAGCACCGATCCAAAGATCGCGCTGGCGGCGTAACCGACGGCCAAGCCGTCGGGACGCTCGACGGTGAACAGACTGGAAACGCTGAAAGCCACCGCAGCGATCGCACCACCGGTCAAAAGGGCCCGTGCCCAGCGGTAGCCGTACCTCATCAGGATCAGAAATGCCACGACGACCGCGGCCACAACGACCAGGAACAAGCCGTTGATCGCCAGCACCAATGCCGACGCACGCTCCTGGGCTGTCAACACATCGATGACGTAGCCGACGACCATCAACGGCAGCGAAACCACCCAGAGCCAGAACCCGGTGTCGACATCGGGTGGACGGGTGGGGGAGGACCCGGGTGGACGGGTGGGAGATGAGCCGGGTGGCGGGTTCGGCTGCGCGCCGGTCACGACAGCCAACGGGCGGCGTCGGCCGCCCAGTAGGTCAGCACGATTCCGGCACCGGCACGCCGCATGCCGGTAAGCGCCTCCAGCACGACGGTGCGCAGGTCGATCCACCCGTTGGCAGCCGCTGCGCTGATCATCGAGTACTCACCGGAAACCTGGTAAGCGGCAACCGGAACCGGTGATAGATCGGCGGCGGCTCGCACCACGTCGAGGTAGGCCATCGCGGGCTTGACCATCACGATGTCGGCGCCCTCGTCGATGTCGAGTTGAACCTCATGTAGTGCCTCGCGCGCATTGCCGGACTCCTGCTGGTAGGTTCGGCGGTCACCGTCCAGGCTGGAGGCCACCGCCTCACGAAACGGCCCGTAGAAGCCCGAGGCGAACTTCGCGGCATAAGCCAAGATCGCGGTTTCGGCGTGCCCGACGGCGTCGAGGCCCTGGCGGATAGCGCCTACCTGGCCATCCATCATCCCGCTGGGACCTACCACGTGTGCACCCGAATCCGCTTGTGCCACAGCAAGTTCAACATAGCGACGGTTGGTCGCGTCGTTGTCGACTCGACCCCGGTCGTCCAGCACACCGCAATGGCCATGGTCGGTGAACTCGTCGAGGCAGGTATCGGCCATCAGAACTGTCTGGTCACCGAGGTCTTTGGCCAGGTCCCGCAGCGCCACGTTGAGGATGCCGTCAGGGTCGGTGCCCACGGTGCCCAGAGAATCCTTGTGCTCTGCCCTGGGCACCCCGAACAACATCAGCCCACCTACACCCGCCTGAACCGCGTCGTCCGCTGCCCGACGCAGCGAGTCGCGGGTGTGCTGAACAACGCCGGGCATGGAAGAAATCGGCCGCGATTCTGATATGCCGTCGGCGACGAACATCGGCAGGACCAGATGCCTTGCCTCCAGCGAAGTCTCGGCGACCAGCCGGCGCATGGCCGGGGTGGATCGCAACCTCCTGGGCCGGTGGCTCGGATAAGGCATGTAACGCCGTCCCCTCTCAGCTACCGGCGGCGGCTCTTCTTCCGCGGCGGCGGCAAAGCGCCCTCGGCCCGCAGGCGGGCGGCGTGTTCGGCCAACGCCTCGACCAGCGGCCCCACCGCTGCCACCTCGGGCTGCACATCGACACGAAGGCCGAATTCCGCTGCGGTTTCAGCAGTCTTGGGTCCGATGCAGGCAACGATCGTGCGGGCGTGCGGCTTGCCGGCGATACCCACGAGGTTGCGCACCGTCGAGCTCGAAGTGAAGCACACCGCGTCGAAGCCGCCGGTCTTGATCATCTCGCGGGTGTGGGCGGGCGGCGGCGCAGCGCGCACCGTGCGGTATGCCGTCACATCCTCGATCGCCCAACCGCGTTCGCGAAGACCCTCGGCCAGTGTCTCGGTGGCGATATCAGCCCGCGGCAGCAGCACCCGGTTGACCGGATCGAAGATGTCATCGTAGGGCGGGAACTCGTCCAGCAAGCCCAGCGAGCTCTGCTCACCGACGGGCACCAACTCCGGGTTGATACCGAAGGCACGCACCCGGTCGGCGGTGGCCTGGCCGACGCAGGCGATCTTGACACCGGAGAACGCGCGGGCATCCAACCCGAACTCGTTGAACTTCTCCCATACCGCGCGAACCGCGTTGGTGGAGGTGAAAACCACCCACTGGAAGCGTCCGTCCACCAGACCCTTGACTGCCCGTTCCATCTGGGCGGGGCTGCGCGGCGGTTCGACCGCGATCGTCGGCACCTCGATGGGCAGGGCACCGTGACCGACGAGGCGCTCGCTCATCTCCCCGGCCTGATCCTTGGTTCGCGGTACCAGCACGGTCCACCCGTAGAGGGCGCGGCTCTCCCACCAGTTCAGCTTCGCGCGGTTGGCGACGGTCCGTCCCATGGTCACCACCAGGGCCCCCGCGTCAGCTGGGGACGGCCCGGCCGCACTGGCGGCGGGTACGCCATCCGAACCAGCAGCGGTGAGGGTGGCCTTATCGAGCAAACCGGCCAACGTCGTCTCGACCGAACGCTGCTGACAGGTGGTGCCGTTGGCCGTCACCACAGTGGGCGTGTTCTCGGCCAGCCCGTACTCGATGAGCGTGCGCGCCGCCTCCGGCAGATGGGACGCCGTCGCGTGCAGAATCAGCGGTCCCGGTGCGGCGGCCAGCGCCGCCCAGTCGACGTCACCGCGCACATCGGCCACCGTGTGCGCAGATCCCAGCGGCAATCCCGCGTAGGTGGGCACGGCAGTGGTGTCGGGTAGTCCGGGAACGATCTCGAAGGTCAGCTGGGTCCGGGCGAGCGCACTGACCTCGGTGATCACCGCATCGACCGACAGCGGATCGCCGGCTATCAGCCGAACGACGTCCACGCCGGTCCGGGCCTCGGTGACCAGCGTCTTGGCGACCTCGGCAGGTTCGCCCAGGGCGGGTCGCACATCGGGGCCGCCGGGGATCACCGCGCCCGGCACCTCGGCCGGCCTGCCCTTGCCGGCAGACATCGCGGCCCGGCCGGCGTTCCGGGACGTCTTGTCCGCCTCGGTCGCCCCGGCGCGCGCCGCGTCATTCGCCCCGGCGGGGAGCGGCCCCGATGGCGGCGGCAGCTCACACCCCACGAGGTCGAGCACCGCTTGGGGCACGTCGGGGTCGGTGAATACCAGCGCGGCGTTGGCCAGTACGGCGCGAGCACGTGTCGTCAACAGACCCGGATCCCCGGGCCCAGAGCCGACGAATGTGATGCGACCGGGCTTGCCCTTGCGCCCTCGCAGGCTCAGCTGGCGAGTCATCTATCTCTCCCGCGTTCGTCCAACAAATCGCGTGCCCCCAGCTCGAACAATTCCGCGGCCACCGAGAGCCCAAGCTCTCGTGCCCGACCGGGTGCCCCGATACCGGACGCACGGATCACTTCGGATCCGTCCAGCGTCGCCACGCAGCCGCGCAGCGACAGCTCTTCGAAGACTCGGCCGTCCTCATCGATCGACTCGACCACCTCTGCGATCGCGCCTACCGGTGCGGAGCACCCCGCCTCCAGTTCGGCGAGCAAGGCTCGCTCCGCGGTGACCGACGCTCGGGTGTCGGCGTCGTCCAAATCCGCCAACAGTTCCGCGAGCGCCGTGTCACCGGCGCGGCACTCGACTGCCAAAGCCCCCTGCGCCGGCGCCGGCAAAATCTGTACCGGTTCCAGCGTCTCAGTGACAGCGTCGAGGCGACCGATGCGGGCCAATCCCGCCCGGGCCACGACGACGGCGTCGAGATCACCGCTGCTTACCCTGTTCAACCTGGTATCTAGGTTGCCTCGTAGGGGGCAGATTTCCAAACCGAGACCCAGTGCTCTAAGCTGCGCGGCCCGCCGGGGTGAAGAGGTCCCGATCACCGACCCCACCGGCAACTCTCCGAGCACCAGTCCGTCCCTCGCTACCAGGGCGTCACGGGCGTCCGCACGCGCCGGGATGGCCGCGATCACGAAACGCGAGTCGGTTGCGGTGGGCAAATCTTTGTAGGAGTGCACAGCCATGTCGACGGTGCTGTCGGCGATCGCCTCGCGCAGTGCGGCGGTGAACACCCCGACGCCGATGTCGGCGATCGGGGCGGCGGAGCGATCTCCGGCGGTGGACACGATCACCAACCCAGCCGAATGGCCACGGTCGACCAGAGCGTCTCTGATCACACCGGCCTGGGTTGTCGCCAGCAGGCTACCCCGGGTCCCTATTCGGATCACTAAATGGCTTTCAGGACGCAGGAGCGTTACTCGGTCTTGCCGAGATCGGTTGTCACTGAGGTGAACTCGTCACGCCCAGCGCGCTGCGCGATGTCGTCTACGCCGGCGAACAATGGCAGCTCGGCCGCGGCCACGGCGCCAACTGCCTGCTGGTCGAGTTCGAAAAGCTCGCGCAGGGCCTCGGCGTAGCTGTCACCGCCCGGAGTGCTGGCCAACTGCTTTACCCGCACCGTCGGTGCGTGCAGGAGCTTGTCCACGACACGGCGCACGGTCTTGGCGACCTCGTCGCGGTGAATGGACTGCAGTCCGGGCAGGCGGTTGTCCAACCTCAGCAACTCGGACTCGACCACGTTGGCGGCCCGCTGACGCAGCGCTGTCACCGTCGGCGTCACCTCGGCCATACGCTGCCCGGCCAGATAGTCAGCCACCTCGGCGGCGACGATGGCACGAGCTGCCTCGGCGTCGGAGGCGGCTGCGCGCGCTGACGGCTCCCGCTGTATCCGGTCCATGTCGATCAGGCACACGCCGGGCAGCCCAGCGATGGCGGGGTCGGCATCACGCGGCATGCCGAGGTCGCAGATCGTCAGCGGTCGGCCGGAGGCCGGGCCTGCGCCCGGCTGCTCACGCGAGGACAGCGCCCGGTGCACGTCGGCCAGCGAGACCACCGGACGCACCGCGCCGGTGCAGGAGACGATCAGGTCGGCATCAGCCAGAACCGCGGCAATGTCATCGAGGGGACGCGCGACAGCGGTCATCCCCAGTTCGCAGGTGTTATCGGCCAGGCGGCGGGCACGGGGCAGCGACCGGTTCATCACAGCCACCCGCCCGACGCCCGCCCGCGCCAGCTGCTTGGTCGCCAGGGCGCCCATGGAACCGGCCCCGATCACCACAGCGTTGCACCCGGCCAGCGAGCCCAGCTTCTTCTCGGCCATGTCGAGTGCGACGGACACCACCGAGGCACCCGCGGCGTCGATCCCGGTCTCGGAGTGCACGCGCTTGCCCACCGAAAGGGCGCGTTGCGACAGCTCGTGCAGGATACGGCCCACGGTGTGATTGGCCTCCGCACAGGCATACGCCCGCCGGACCTGACCGAGAACCTGCTGTTCACCGATCACCGCGGAGTCCAAGCCGCTGGCGACGGAAAACAGATGCTCCACGGCGGCTTCGGCGTAGCGGACATAGGCGTACTTCGTCAGATCATTCAGCGGCATACCGCAGTGCTCGGAGAGCACCTGCCCGATCGCGGAGAGTCCGCCGTGGAACGCGTCGACGACGGCGTAGACCTCGACGCGGTTGCAGGTGGAGAGCACAATGGCCTCGGTCACCAGCGGCGATTCGAGCACCTGGTCGACGATCTTGCCCTGATCGGCCTCATCAGTGCTCAGTTGCTCGAGGACGGACACCGGCGCGCTGCGGTGCGAAACCCCGAAAAGCAATACGCTCATGGCTCCCTCACCACGTGGTCCACGGTAGTCGTTGAACTGCTGGGCCACCAAATCTGCGCAACCCCTGTTGCGGAACTGTATTCCAGCACGCCTTCGGCCGTGCTCCGTCTGCCGGAATAAACTGCGGTAGACAACCGGGCGGGTTGCTCAGCGGGCGAGGTCGGCCCGCAACCTGGGCTCGTCGATCTCCCAATAACTGTGCTCAGAGCCGTCCAACAACACCACGGGGAGCCGATCACCGAATTCGGCGCGCAGCGCGTTGTCGCCGCCGGCCGCAGCGACATCGACGTCGGTTACCACCAGACCGAAGGCCAGTTCGCCTGCCAACTCGGCAAGTCGCCTCTGGGCAGCCAGACACATCGGGCATCCCTCACGGGTGAGCAACTGCACCTGCCGGTCCATCCACCCAGTATCGCCGCCAAGTGACCTAAAGTTGTCAGCATGCCCACTACCGGGGAGAGCGAGGTCACCGACGGTGACGGCCCAGAGCAGCAACTTGCCGGTTACGCCAGCGCCGAGGTCGCCGCGGACGGGCTCCTGGAGCCGGACTCGGAACTGGACGAGGAGTCGGACCTGGAGTGGGACGAGGCGGTAAATCCTCCCCCGCCGCCACCTGACCTGACCGCAGCGGCATTCTTCGACGTCGACAACACGCTGGTGCACGGTTCCTCGCTGGTGCACTTCGCCCGCGGCCTGGCCGCCCGCGAGTACTTCACCTACAAGGACCTGGCACGGTTCGCGCTGGCGCAGGCCAAATTCCAGCTCACCGGCCGGGAGAGCAGCGAGGACGTCGCCGCGGGCAGACGCAAAGCGCTGGCATTCATCGAGGGTCGGTCCACCGCCGAGCTTGTCGAACTCGGCGAGGAGATCTACGACGAGATCATCGCCGACAAGATCTGGCCGGGCACCCGGGTGCTGGCAGAGATGCACCTCGACGCCGGCCAGCAGGTCTGGCTGGTCACCGCGACGCCATACGAACTGGCAGCGACGATCGCGCGGCGGCTGGGTTTCACCGGCGCTCTGGGGACCGTCGCCGAATCGGTGGACGGCGTGTTCACCGGCCGACTGGTGGGCGAAATACTGCACGGTAGCGGCAAAGCGCATGCGGTGCGGTCGCTGGCCATCCGCGAGGGACTGAACCTGCGCCGCTGTACCGCGTACTCGGACAGCTTCAACGACGTGCCGATGCTGTCGCTGGTCGGCACCGCGGTGGCCATCAATCCAGACGCCGACCTGCGTGATGTGGCCCGTCAACGCGATTGGGAGATCCGCGACTTCCGCACCGCCCGAAAGGCAGCACGGATCGGAGTTCCCTCGGCGCTGGCCCTGGGCGCGGCCGGCGGCGCTCTGGCAGCGGCGGTGTCACGCCGCGACAAACGGTAGTGAGCGCGCGGGGCCGCGAATCGCACGCTGATAGGCTCGCGCCGCTACCTGAGAAACGGAAATGCCGTCGGCATGAGCATCTAGCGAGGAGCGAAGCGGATCACGCATGAGCATCGCTGAGAACATCATCGGAACCCACTACCGGTATCCGGATTATTTCGAGGTCAACCGGGAGAAGATCCGCGAGTTCGCCCTCGCCGTCAAGGACGACCATGCTGCGCACTTCACCGAGGAGGCGGCGAGCGCGTACGGATACGACGCGCTGGTGGCTTCGCTGACATTCGTTGCGGTGGCCGGTCGGCGCGTGCAGCAGGAGATCTTCAACCAATTCGACCTCCCGATCAACCTGGAGCGGGTACTACACCGCGATCAGAAGCTGACTTTCCACCGGCCGATCCTGGCCGATGACAAGCTGTGGTTCGACTCCTATCTGGATTCGGTCATCGAGTCACACGGCGCGATCCTCACCGAGGTTCGCGGCGAGGTCACCGACGACGACGGCAACCCGATACTGACCAGCATCGTGACCATCCTGGGTGAAGCCGAGCACGAGGGCGAGGCCGACGAGATCACCGCGAAGGTCGCCGCCGGGCGGGACGAGGCAATCGCCAAAATGATTGCCGGTCAAAGCGCCCGGGAAGGTTAGACGAACTCCGCTATCCGAAGAACATATTGCGGCGATTCGCCAGCAGTTGGTAGAGCGTCTGCTGAATGGTCTCGCGCACCTGGTCCGTCAACTCGAAGGTGATCATCGGGTCTTCGGCCGCCGACTCGTCGTAATCGGTGGTGTCGATGGGCTCGCCGAACTGAATGTGCCATTTCGAGGGCAGCGGAACCATGCCCAACGGACCTGCCAACGGGAACAACGGCGTGATCGGGAAGTACGGCAGGCCCAGAATGCGCGCCAACAACTTCACGTCGGCGACCATCGGGTAGATCTCCTCGGAACCGACGATGGAGCACGGCACGATCGGCGCTTTGGTCCGAAGCGCCGCGGACACGAATCCGCCGCGGCCGAAACGCTGGAGCTTGTAGCGGTCCTTGAAGTGCTTCCCCAGACCCTTGTACCCCTCCGGGAAGACGGCCGTCAGTTCCCCGGCCGCCAGGAGTCGGTGGGCATCGTCGGCGCACGCCATGGTGTGACCCGCCTTGCGGGCCGCCTGACCGACCATCGGCATGTCGAACACCATGTCGGCTGCCAGCAGGCGAAGATCACGCCCCGTCGGGTGGTTGTCCCGCACCGCGACCGACGTCATCAGCCCGTCGAACGGCAGGACACCGGCGTGGTTGGCCACCAACAGCGCAGCACCGGACTCCGGCAGGTTCTCGACGCCGCTGACTTCGACGCGGAACCATGATTTGAACAACACTCTGAACAAAGGCAGGAATATTGCGTCGTTGAGGTGTGGATCGAAGCCGAACTCGTCGACGTCGTAGTCCCCCACCATGCGTTTGCGCACGAACTCCGCGACCGCGGCGATGCCCTTGGCGAGCTCGTTGGGCACCCCGGCCTCGGGCGGCCCCTCCGCGCCAACGCCTCGGTGCTGATCGATTTCGCGTACCACGGCGGCGATCTGCTCGGCCGACGCGTGGTTGCCCGGTTCGGCCAGCAGCGACGGATGTCGACGCGAACGATCGACACGCTGCGCCGTCGTCCGGCGCGCAGCTCCGCTGCGTCCCGAATTCGAGTGCAGCGGAATCACTTTCGCTCGTGGTTCACCTGCCACTGGCATTTCCTCTCGCCATCCTGCTTTTCGAAGTGAAGTCTAGCGCCCCCAGCGCTGAGCCGCCGAAACCGCGCGGTCCTCGGCGGACCGGATCCAGCGCGGATCGATGATAGGCGTCAGTCCACGCCCGCGCACATAGTCGTCGAAAGCTTCGGCCGTCGTCCACTTGGTCTCGTAGCCGAGTTCGCCGCGCATCCTCGTAGTATCCATGACGCGCCCGTAACTCAGATAATCGAGTTGCTCGCGATGAAACTCTGTGTTGCGGGCCGCGCGCCACAGCGAATCCGCGGCCACCAAGGTCGAACGCGGGACCGGCAGCGCCAGCCGCCCCGACCTTCGAATGGCCTGGCTCATCATGATGATTCCCGACGCACCGACATTGAAGGTGCCCGCCTTACCGGCCACCGTGGCCCGCTCCAGCGCGCCGAGCGCATCCTGCTCATGCAGGAGCTGCAGTCGCGGGTCCTGGCCGATGATCGTGGGCACCACCGGACCGGCGAGGTAACGGGACAGGGCGGTGTCCATAGCCGGACCGATCATGTTGGCCAGCCGCAGGATCGTGACCGCAATGTCGGGTCGGCGCCGACCGAGGCCGCGCGCGTAACCCTCGGTGTCGATGCTGTCGCGAGCGAACCCCTCCCCGGGCGGCCGACGACGGCTGCTGCTCTCGGTGAACAGCACCGGGTCCCGGGAGTTGGAGCCGTATATCTCCGATGTCGACTTGAGGACGACGCGGCGCACCGCCGGCGCCTTCTGGCAGGCCGCGAACAGCTGAATAGCACCCATCACGTTGAGCTCTTTGAGCGCCGTCCGGTCGCCGGCACGGGGCGAGTAGGACGCGGCCGCGGCGTGCACCACGGTGTCGACGTCCCCGTTGCGGATGACTTTGGCGATGAACGGGTTGCGAATGTCAGCGCGGACGAACTCCGCTCGACCCATCCTGCGGAGCAGATCTTTGCTCGGCGCGATCGCGTCCACCGCGATGACGCGATTGATCAACGGGTTCTGGACCAAGCGCGCGACGAGATAGCCGCCCAGGAACCGGCATGCGCCGGTAACCAGAACGACCTTGGGATAGTCGAGTGTGTCGGGAACGTCCGATCCCCCGGAGTTTCCCCCGGATCGGCCCGCAGAATCCATCGGGACAGCCTAACGATGGGCCGGAGGACCTACTTGCCGAGTTTTCTACGCTGCACCCGGGTGCGACGCAGTAGCTTGCGGTGCTTCTTCTTCGACATGCGCTTGCGCCGCTTCTTGATGACAGAACCCATGAACTCCGCTACCTAAAAGTTGTTGTGACGATCTTTCGGACACCGTTGGTGTCGATGTCAGTCTCGACCGGTCATCCTACCCGGGCGGCCCGGGTTAGCGAAAACGGATGCGCTGGCATCCGCAAACAGGGTCAGCCCGCGTCGAAGTACGAACTCTCAAGCATGTCGTGAACTGCCTTGGCATGCACGCGGAACGAACGCCCCACCCGCACTGCGGGCAGTTCGCCGTTGTGCACCAGTCGGTACACGGTCATCTTGCTGACCCGCATGAGGCTCGCCACCTCGGCCACAGTCAGAAATTGCGCTCGAGGCGGCTGGTCTTCGGTCTGCCCGGCATCAGGAGCCGACTTTCCGCTGGCCGAATCCCGCGCCGACGGCCCGTTCATAGACGTCATCGCAACCCAATCCATCAGGCGCAGGCAGTTCCAGCGGCTTCCCCACCGTTGGCACCAACCCGTGCTTACCAATGGGAGAATAGCGTGGCAGGTGGGGTTTCTGCGACGGGTGTGGGGTAATCAGTTCGAAATTGATTAACTACTCAAGTGTAATTTCCGAGCCGCTCAGAGCGCTGTTTGGCGGCATTCACCGCGTTGGCCACAGCTGCCCGCAAACCGCCTCGTTCGAGTTCGCGCAGACCAGCGGCGGTAGTGCCACCCGGCGAGGTAATGGTGGCGCGAAGCTGGGCGGCCGCGGTATCGGCCGCCAGCACCATCTCCGCGTCGCCGTCGGGTGGGGCGGCGTCGTGGCGATCGAGCAGCATGGCGGCCGATCCCGCCATCGTGTGCATCGTCAGCTTGGTGGCCACCGACCGGCTCAGGCCGGCGTCCACCCCGGCATCGACGAGCGCCTCGACCATCAGAAAGAAATACGCGGGCCCCGACCCGGACACCGCGGTAACGGCATCGATCTGGGCCTCGTCCACGGTGAGCACCTCGCCAACCGCCCGGAAAAGCGTCGAGACCTCCTTGACGTGCTCGTCGGTGGCGAATCGGCCCGAGGCAAGCGCACTGACTCCGCCACGGACCTTCATCGGCGCGTTGGGCATGACCCGCACGACCGCCGAACCGGCGGGCAGCTTGTTCTCGTAGTAGGCAGTGGTGATCCCGGCCGCGAGCGTGACGACAACTTGCTCGGCAGCATTACTCTCTAGTTGGGCCGCGGCCGCGGCGATCTCGCCCAGAACGTCCTCCACATCCGCGGGCTTGACCGCGACGACAACGTAGGCGGCCGTGCCGACCGCGTCCGCGACTGTCGTCACCAACACCGAGTACTTCTCTGAGAGGTACTTCGCGCGCGCAGGATCCTGCTCGGCCACGACCAGGTCCTTGACCTGTCTTCCGGCGCTGAGCAGTCCCTCCAGGAGCGCCTCGCCGATACTTCCACCGCCAATGATCGCGATTCTGGCCATGCCGGAAAGCATCGCACGGCGGCGCCGGGATCAGACGCCGGGCCACCTCACGCGTTGGCCTGATTGTCGGCACCGCCGACGTTGGCCTGATTGTCGGCACCTCACGCGTTGGGCGGCACCATCGCCAGTTGACGACTCTGCACGATGATGCGCCCCTCGCAGTCGACCACGGTGTGGTCTTCGTCGAACCACTGCTGACCGATCTGGGTCGTGGAGCACATCACCCGCAGCCAGCCGTCGGCCGGCAGCGCATGCAGGTAGGCCGTCAGCTGCACCGTCGGGGCCCACCCATACCTATTGACGGCCCAGGTCACCGGGGCCGACACGTCGGAGCACAGGAGGGCGAACAACAGGTCCGGGGCGGCGCCTTTGGGCCGCACCCAGTACTCGATCACCGGCGGTCCGCCGTCCGACCGGGGCGCAAAAGTCGTCAGCGACGGCCTGATATCGCAACCGTGCACCAGGTGTACGACGTCGGCCATCCGATGGCCCGGACCGATCGGTTCGAGGCCCGGCGGCGGGTCCGGAGTCATCAGGGACACCACCGGGTTGACCGACAGGAGGGGCGGCACGTGGTGTTCGGGGGTGCCCATCGTGATCGCGACGCGCAGGGCGGTCCTGGCCTGCTCTCGGGGCGAGCGCCCATCGCCGCGTTCGCGTTGCTGCAGCGTTACGTCGACAAGGCCCACCCGCCGGCCACGCTTGCGCACCGTCGTGACCACCTGCATAGGGCCCGGATCTGGCGCCGACAGGAAGCTTCCCGACACCGCGATCGGTTCGGCGCCGTCGGAGCCGTCGGAGCCGAACTCGGCGCGGGCCGCGTTGGCGCACAGCGCCAGCATCGCGCCGCCGTGCACCTTCGGCCCGATCGTCCAGTGTTCGTTCAGCACGCCCTCGTACACCCCGTCGCCCGCTGAGGTCAGCGTCATCGCGTCGGCGAACAGGGCGGAACTGGTCATGTAGCGGCCTCGGATTTCAACGGAGCAGATGCGCCCTGGCGAACTGCAACGACTCGGCGAGTAACGCCTCGCGCTCGGCGCCGTTCCGGGCGCCGGAGGTGGTTACTTCGAGGATGACATGCCCGGCGAACTCCCCGGCGGCCAGTGTCTCGCAGATCTCCACGGACGGCTGGGTGCCGCGGCCCGGCACGAGGTGCTCATCGGCCGACGCGCCACTGCCGTCGCACAGATGCAGATGGACCAGCCCGCCACCCATTCGGCGGGCCATATCGACGGCATCGGTGCCCGCTGTAGCGGTGTGGGACAGATCCAGCGTGTAGTGCGCGTGGCCGCCGTCGAGGGGGTCATAGGACGGCGCGAACGCCGAGATTCCCGGACCCGGGTTGCCGCCCCGCTTGCGCATGCGTTCGATCGAGGTCTGCCCCGCCCCGAAGAATCTGTCGGCGCGGAACGGGAACATGTTCTCCACCGCGACCATCACCTCACCGGCTGCCTCGAGCTCGGCAACCTGATCGGCGAACCCCTCGGCATAGCGGCGCTGCCAGCGAAATGGTGGATGGACAACCACCGTCTGCGCCCCGAGCTGCTCTGCGACGCGAACGCTGCGTTCGAGCTTCAGGATCGGATTGGCGCCCCACACCCGTTGGGAGATCAGCAGGCAGGGAGCGTGGACCGACAGCACGGGCATCCGGTAGCGCTTCGACAGCTCCGCTATGGCCGCAACGTCTTGGCTCACCGATTCCGCCCACACCATCAACTCGACGCCGTCATAGCCCAAACGGGCGGCGTAGTCGAAGGCGGCTTCGGTCCTCAGCGGGTAGACCGAAGCCGTGGAAAGACCGACCTTGATGGCGGGGCGCACGTTGCTCTATCCGGTCTCTTCTGACTCAGGCAAGATCCGTCAGCCCGATTGCAGTAGCGCCAGCGGGCCGAGTGTGACCAGCGCGCCGACGGCCACCGCGATCAGCGTGCTGCCGATGTCCTCGGTCTTGCGCACCACTCGCACGGCAACCACCAGACCCAGGATCACCAGCACCGACAACACCAACGCGACGATATTGTTCCACCTCCACAGTTGATCGAACGCGACGAACAGACCAGCGCCGAACAAGACCGCGAAGATGCTCTGCCCCACGATCCACAGTCCGTGTACGAAGGCCGACATCCGCCGCGGTTCGCCGTACTCACCGTCTCGCCCCTCGTCGAGATCCTCCGAGCCGTCAAGGCCCCCCACCTCGGCGAGGTCGACGTCTTTTTGGGCGGGATGAATCCCTCGCCGAGCGAGATCGTCGGCGACGGTCTGGCCGCCGAACAGCGGTTCCTGGGTGGATCGCAGGTAGGACGGCAACTCCTCACCGTCGTCGGCGAAGGTTGCGGCATCGTCGTCGAGATCCCCGAGTTCGGGGGGCAACAACAGATCTGCCGGTGCGCGGAGACGATCGGTCTCATCGCCGTCCTCGGGTGGGTCCGGATTCATCTGCTCGGCATCTGCAGCCGCGGAATCATCGGGCGTATCGATGGACTCCTCGGGCTTCTCCGCCGAGTCGGTGAACTCCGCTGACTCCGTGGCTTCGGTTTCCTGCTCGGCTTTCTTCGACTTCTTTGACTTCTTTGCCGACTTACGGCCAAAGCCGAAGCGCCGCGGTGGCGGCTCGGAAGCGACCGGGTCGGGATCGCCGCGATGCTCGACCGTTGCCGCAAACTCGGCGACCGCGTCGGCATAGTCGTCGTCGACATCGTCGCCGGCAGATGCCTGCGCGATCACCTCATGGCTGTCGGTGTTCCCATCCGGCTCCGGGACCTCGAGGTTGTCGGTGTCCTGCTCGGGGACTGCGGAAACGTCCAGTTCCTCGGCCACCTCGGCCACCTCGTCGACCGTGTCCACCTCGGCGACCGTGTCCTCGAGGCCCTCGACCGCCTCGTCAACCGTGTCCTCGGGGCCCTCGTCGCCGAGATCCGCAAGGCCCTCGTCGACCGTGTCCTCGGGGCCCTCGACGGCGAGATCCTCAAGGCCCTCGTCGACCGCATCCTCGGGGCCCTCGTCGGCGAGTTCCGGCCGAACAGTCTCCGCCTCGGCATCGATGTGGTCGACCGCTCCGTTGGCCGACGGGACCGCATCCGTGTCGGTCTCTTCGATCTGCTCTTCTACCGCGGTCGCCGGCGCGGACGGATCGGGATCGTCGGGGCCGATGATCGGAATCTCACCGGTGAGTTCAGCGACGGTGACGGCATCGGTGTTACCGCGTCGGCGGCGGCGTTTACGTTTGCCGCCAACCGGGGGTGCACCGATCGAACCGTTCTTGGCCAGCAACTCAGCGACCGAGATCGGCCGGGTGCTGCTGTGGCTGTCATCTGATCCAGTCATCGCCTGTCGCCTTTGAGCGTCGTTGCTTCACCGTCCAGCATTGCGTAAGGGCACCCTCCGCGAGGCCGATTCCCCGCCGCCGCCGGCCTTGGCCGCTTTCCCAGCGCCGCCGACCTTGGCCGATTTCCCGGCGCCGCCGACCAAAGCCGTCCCGTCGGCCTCGCTGTCGAGTTTCCGCAGAATCAATCCCTCTCGCAATGCCCAGGGACAGATGTCCACGCTCTCGATACCAAGTACTTTCATGCTCGCCTCTGCCACCAGAGCGCCCGCGACGATCTGCGGCGCCCGATCGGCGCTCACCCCTTCTAGTTCCGCACGGTCGGACGCGGTCATCCTAGAGATGAAATTTATGAGTAGCCGAAGACCGGACGCCGTCAGCGTCCGTTTGACCCGCGGTCCTGCCCCCGAGGGCGCCGCACCGGTCAACCGAGCCAGCGAGCGGAACGTCTTCGACGTCGCCACCGCCAGATCGGGATTGCCCGCCTCGGCGATCGCTATTCCAGCCTCCGACAGCTCGGTGGCCAGCCAGTCACGAAGCATGGCCACCCGCCGACGGCCCGGGGGATCGTCCGGCAGCCATTCCCGCGTCATCCGGCCCGCGCCGAGCGGCAAGGATAAGGCAATGTCGGGCTCTTCGTCGACGCCACTGGATAGTTCCAGCGATCCGCCCCCGATGTCGATGTTGACGATGCGTCCGGCGCTCCAGCCATACCATCGACGGACCGCCAGGAACGTCAGCCGGGATTCATCGACACCGCTGAGCACCCGCAGCGCCACTCCGGTCTCAGCCTTCACCCGGGCCAACACGTCATCGGAGTTCTTCGCATCGCGCACCGCGGACGTGGCGAACGCCATCAGTTCCGAGCACCCCGAGCTGGTAGCGATCTTCGCGAACTCGTCGATGGTGCCAACCAGCTTGTCGGCCCCCCGGCGCGTGAGCTTTCCCGAGTTGTCGGTGGCCTCCGCCAGCCGCAAAGAGGCTTTGGTGGAACTCATCGGCGTCGGGTGCCCGCCGCGGCGTGCGTCCACCACCAAGAGATGGACGGTGTTGCTGCCCACGTCCAGCACGCCTAATCGCACTCAACCAACCTAATGGGTCTACCGTGGAAAACCGTGACTGGATCACCTGGTGAGGTCGAATTAGATTTCGCCCGCGAATGGGTGGAGTTCTACGATCCCGACAATCCCGAGCATCTGATCGCCGCGGACATGACGTGGCTGCTGTCCCGCTGGACCTGCGTATTCGGCACCCCGGCCTGCCAGGGCACTGTCGAAGACCGGCCTGACGACGGCTGCTGTTCGCATGGCGCTTTTCTGTCTGACGACGACGACCGCGCCAAACTCGACAACGCCGTCACATTGCTCACCGCCGAGGATTGGCAATACCGCAAGAAGGGTCTGGGAAAAAAGGGCTATCTCGAAATGGACTCCTACGACGACAAGCCCAACCTGCGCACCCGAAAGCACAAGGGCGCCTGCATCTTCCTCAACCGTCCCGGCTGGCCCGGAGGCATCGGCTGTGCCTTACACAGCAAGGCACTCAAGATCGGCGTGGAACCCCTGACCCTCAAACCGGAAGTCTGCTGGCAGTTGCCGATCCGGCGCAACCAGGAATGGGTCACCCGCCCTGATGGCACCGACGTGCTCAAGACGACGATCACCGAGTACGACCGGCGCGGTTGGGGCGAAGGCGGCGCCGATCTGCACTGGTACTGCACCGGCGACCCGGCAGCGCACGTCGGCGCCAAACAAGTCTGGCAGACCTACGGACCCGAGCTCACCGAATTGCTTGGCGAGAAGGTCTACGCAGAGCTGGCCGCAATGTGTAAGCGCCGCAACGGTTTAGGCCTCATCGCCATCCACCCGGCGACCCGCGCAGCCGATTAGCCGGGATTTCGGTGCACTTCGTCACGCTGAGGATGACGAAGTGCACACAGGTTCCCGGCGAGAGGGTCTCATCCCTCCAGTTTGTAACCCAGGCCGCGCACTGTGACCAGAAGCACCGGGTTTGCCGGGTCTGACTCGATCTTGCCACGTAACCGCTTGACGTGAACGTCGAGAGTCTTGGTGTCACCGACATAGTCAGCTCCCCAAACGCGGTCGATCAGCTGACCGCGGGTGAGCACTCGACCACTGTTTCGCATCAAATACTCTAGGAGATCGAACTCCTTGAGCGGCAGGGTAATCGAGACCCCTTTGACACTGACCACGTGCCGCTCCACATCCATGCGCACCGGGCCGGCCTCAAGCACACCGTCACCGACGCCGGTGTCGTCGGCGTCAGCGCCACGCCGCAGCACCGCCCGAATGCGTGCGATCAACTCACGTGCCGAGTACGGCTTGGTCACATAGTCGTCCGCGCCGAGTTCAAGTCCGACGACCTTGTCAATCTCACTGTCCCGGGCGGTCACCATGATGACCGGGACGCTCGACCGCGACCGCAACTGCTTGCAGACGTCGGTGCCGCTCATCCCCGGCAGCATCAGATCCAGCAGCACGATGTCTGCGCCCGCTCGCTCGAATTCAGCTAGCGCAGAGGGTCCGTCAGCCACTATCGTCGCCTCGAAGCCCTCCTTGCGAAGGAGGAACGCCAGGGGATCGGCCAACGACTCCTCATCCTCCACGATCAGCACACTGGTCATCGATGTACTAGTCCTCTCGTTCGTCGTGATCATCAGAGTCGTCCCCGTCGAAGTAGTCAGGATCGAAGTAGGCAGGGATGGAAAGAGTGAAGGTCGAGCCGGTACCCGGCTGACTCCACAGCCGAATAGTGCCGTTGTGATTGGCGGCGACGTGCTTGACGATCGCCAGCCCCAGCCCGGTGCCTCCGGTTGCCCGGGTCCGAGCCTGGTCGACGCGAAAGAATCGTTCGAAAACCCGCTCCTGATCGGCGGGGGCGATCCCGATGCCGCGATCGGTGATCGCAATTTCGATACTGTCGCCGCGTCGGCGCCGACTCACCGACACCGATGATCCGTTCGGTGAGTATGCGATCGCATTGGAAACCAGATTCGCAATCGCGGTCACCAGCAATCCCTGGTCGCCGAGTACCCGAAAACCCGTAGGCTCATCGGTGTTCACCGCGATGTCGGCGTTGTCGGCTGCAACCTTGTGGCGTGACAGCGCCTCGGCGACCACGGTGTCGACGTCGACGTCCTCGAGGTCGGGTAGTCGCTCGGCGCCCTGCAACCGCGACAGTTCGATCAGCTCGCCCACCATGTCGGCCAGCCGATGGGACTCGGTGACCATCCGGTGGGAGAAGCGGCGGACCGTTTCGGGGTCGTCGCCCGAGGCCAGGATGGCCTCGGCCAGCACACCCATCGCCCCGACGGGTGTCTTGAGCTCGTAACTGACATTCGCCACGAAATCCCTGCGCGTCGCTTCCATCCGAGCGTGCTCGGATTGGTCGTCCACGTAGACCACCGCGAACCGCCGGTCATCCTCGGTCAGCAACCGGACATGGCCGCGCACGGACAGCCCGGACCTGCCCGGCCTGCTGCGTTTGCGCGGAGGCAGGTCGACTTCGCCGTCCTCACCGGTGGCCAAGGTGCGCTGGGCGGCCAGCCAGGCACGATCGTCGATCAGCCGGTCGCGCACCAAGCCCAGTTCGGTGGCACGTTCGTTGGTGTAGACCACGTCACGATGGGTGTCGACGACCACTATTCCCACCGGGGACTGGGCCACCACGTGCTCGAGCAGCTGCGAGACGGTGATGCCGGACTGGGGAGCGGCCCGCCGATCTCTGCGTTCCCGCAGGCGGGGGGCAACCACCGCACCGAACACCACTCCGATCGACAATGCGAGCAGTGCCACGATCGCTGCAAGCAGCAGCGCCGATATGACACTCACGCGAAAAGCGTACGCATTCGATCCACGTCATCCCAGCCGCGCGCGGCCAATTCGGGACACGTCACAGAACCGAACGCCGATGTTCGGGCTGGTGTTCCCTACTGTTCACGCATTGTTCTGTTCACTCGGTGGTCTCCGGTGTGGGACACCTGTGCAGTTCGGCCGCCTATTTGGCGCCCTGGGCGGCCACCGCCGCCGCGCCCGCCGCCGCGGCCTGGGGATCCAGGTACACACCCCCGGGAAGAGTCGGAGACAGGTTCTCGTCCAAGTCGTAGCGCAACGGGATACCAGTGGGGATGTTGAGGCCGACCACGGCCTCGTCAGACATCCCGTCCAGATACTTGACCAGCGCACGCAGCGAATTGCCGTGCGCGGCGATCAGGACCGTCTTGCCCGCCTTGAGGTCGGGAACGATCACCTCGGTGAAGTAGGGCACGAAACGCTCGACGACGTCCTTGAGGCATTCGGTCACCGGCGCGCCGGAAATGTCGGCATAGCGCGGATCGCTGTCCTGGCTGAACTCACTGCCCGCCGCAATCGGCGGCGGCGGGGTGTCGTAGCTGCGCCGCCAGGCCATGAACTGCTCCTCGCCGTACTTGGCCTTGGTCTCGGCCTTGTCCAGGCCCTGCAACGCCCCGTAGTGACGTTCGTTGAGGCGCCAGTCCCGGTGCACCGGGATCCAGTGCCGGTCCGCTTTGTCCAGTGCGACGTTGGCGGTGGTGATCGCGCGCCTGAGCAATGAGGTGTACACCACATCGGGAAGTCGGTCCTCGAGCTTGATGAGCTCACCCGCCCGGACCGCTTCAGCCATGCCCTTTTCGGTCAGGTCGACGTCTACCCAGCCGGTGAAGAGGTTCAGCGCGTTCCACTCGCTCTGGCCGTGGCGGAGGAGGATCAGCGTCGAGGTATCTGCCATGAGCCGAATCATCTCACGATCAGCTTCCGGTGCGCTGCCCGTGCCGCAGACCGCGGATCAGTTGTCGTCGTGGTCCTCGATGAGATGCTCGAAGGCTCGCAGATTGGTCAGCGATTCGCCGCGCGACACCCGCCATTCCCACTCTTTCTGAATGGACGTGCGAAAACCCAACTCCAGCAATGTGTTGAAGTCCGTATCGACCGCCTCAAGTACCTGCCCAAGCACCCGGTCGATCTCCTCGGCAGTGACCGAGTACAGCGCCATCCGGCCGACGAGATAGATGTCGCCGGTGTTGTCCAGGGTGTATGCGACCCCGTACAGCCTGCGATTGCGCTTGAGCAGGAACCGGTAGACGCCCTCGTGGTTCTCGTCGGGTTTGCGGCAGACGAACGCCTCCACCCGCAGCGAGTGCTCGCCGACGGTCAGGATGGTGTTGGTCTTGAGCCGGCGCTCGCCCGGCAACTCGACGACCAGTCCGGGCAGGCTCCCGCGGGCACCCTTGTGAAGGGTGTACCGCAGATCGTGCTCTTTGAGGGTGTTCTCGATCAGGTCCTGAACGTGACCACTCATGCGCGTACACCCCGCCGCATCGAGAAGCGGCGTCCGCTTCGTCGCGCCCGCTGCGGGCCATGATGGCGAGCACGGTGGTCGGCCATCGCCTGCCCATAACTGCCCAGCAGTGCATCCACGGTGTGCGCCCAGGAGAATGTGGCAGCGTGCTCGAGGGCCGCGCGCCGCATGGCCGCTGGATCTCGACCGACGATGCCGCCGATGGCCTTCGCCCAATCCTCGGCGTGGTGTCCCTGCACCAGCGCACCGCTCACACCGTCGCGCATTGCCACCGAAAGTCCGCCGACGGCAGCCGCCACCACCGGCGTGCCACAGGCCTGCGCTTCGACGGCAACCAGACCGAAGGATTCCGAATAGCTCGGTACCGCAACAACGTCAGCGGCCTGGTAGACCCGCGCGAGGTCGTCGCGGGACTGGGGCGGAAGGAACGTCACGCGGTCGGTGATGCCCAACTCCGCGGCGAGTTGCACCAGACCGTCGGGGGAGGCCGGGCCGCCGGCGGCGGAGCGCGGAATCAGACCGGACCCGGACGGCCCGCCGGCGATCAGCACGTGGATCCCCGGCAGTAGCGCGGCCGCGCGCAGCAACACGTCGGGAGCCTTGAGCGGCTGAATGCGCCCCACGAACGCCACGACCGTCGCCCCGGCGTCCAAAACGCCCAGACCAAGCGCGGCGCGGGCGCGCTGCCGATCACCGGGCGCGAAGTTCTGCAAGTCGACTCCCGGATGCACGACATCGATACGGCCCGGATCGGCCTGATGCAGCGAACCCAATTGCTGCGCTTCGTGTTCAGTGTTGACGACGAGCCGATCAGCCTCGTCGACCACCTGCTGTTCCCCGACCGACCGTAGCGGCGGTTCGGGTGAGTCGCCTTCGGCGAGCGAGGCGTTCTTCACCGCGGCGAGCGTGTGGGCGGTGTGCACCAGCGGCACCGCCCAGCGGTCGGCCGCCAGCCATCCGACCTGTCCGGAGAGCCAGTAGTGAGAATGAACGACGTCGTAGTACCCGGGCTCGTAGGTGGCTTCCGCGCGCAGCACACCCGCGGTGAAGGCGCACAACTGCGTCGGCAGGTCGTTCTTGTCCAGCCCTTCGAAGGGTCCGGCCACGACGTTGCGTACCAGAACTCCGGGGGCCACCCGGACGATCGGCTGGTCGGCTGACGAGGTGGCCCTGGTGAAAATTTCCACGTCAACGCCACGCCGGGCCAATTCCAGCGCCGTCTGCAGCACGTATACGTTCATGCCACCCGCGTCGCCAGTGCCCGGCTGGGCCAGCGGAGAGGTATGCACAGAAAGCACCGCAACCCGGCGTGGCTCGGGCAGTCCGCAAGGCGGACCGGGCAGATCGGTCGCTAGACGCACACCGTCATGTTTACACCGCCGCCTCGAGTCCGCCGCTCACGCACTCACCTCGAGCCCGCGACGGGTCGGTGGACGGCGGGACTACCCGACCCTTCCGGCTGGTCGCCGCCAACTCGGCTGCGGCGTTTAGGGTGACGTACATGACGACTCCCTCAGATGGCCGCAGGGTCGCCGTGGTCACCGGAGCCAGCGCCGGAATCGGCGCAGCGACCGCAAGAACTCTTGCTGCACAGGGGTTTCATGTGATCTGCGTGGCCCGCCGCGAAGCTCCGATCAAGGCTCTGGCCGCCGAGATCGACGGGACAGCGATTGTGACCGACGTTACCGATACCGCCGCGGTGGCGGCTCTGGCGGGCCGACTGGACCGGGTGGATGTGCTCGTCAACAACGCCGGCGGGGCACGGGGTATGGAATCGGTGACCGACGCCGACACCGAGCACTGGCGCTGGATGTGGGAGGCCAACGTATTGGGCACGCTGCACGTCACCCGCGCGCTGCTGCCCAAGTTGATCGACTCCGGCGACGGGCTGATCATCACCGTCACCTCCATCGCTGCGGTGGAGATCTACGACAACGGGTCGGGCTACACCTCCGCCAAGCACGCGCAGGGCGTACTGCACCGCACCCTGCGCAGCGAGCTCCTGGGAAAGCCGTTGCGGTTCACCGAAATAGCACCGGGGATGGTCAAGACGGACTTCTCCTTGCGCCGGTTTGGCGGCGACGCAGCATGCGCGGAGAAGGTCTACGAAGGCGTGACCCCGCTGGTGGCTGACGACATCGCCGAGGTGATCGGATTCGTCGCCGGCAGACCATCACACGTCGACCTGGATTTGATCGTGGTCAGACCGCGCGACCAGGTCAGCGGAGCCAGCGGACCCAGGTTCAACCGGTCCTGATCCGTGATAGCGCCTTAGCTGCCGGGCCGGCCATTGGCCGGCTTCGGCGCATCCGAGGGCGTCGCGGGCGCAGCATTGGGGAGGTGATCCGGGCCCTGGGTTCCGGACAACGCCGACATCGAAACCCAATCGTCCCAGTCCACGGTCCAGTCCCAGATATCGCCGTCGGCGTAGGAAAGCTCGATATTGGTCCCTGTGACCTCGACAGGGTCACCGTACAGCGCGCTCTCGAAGTATGCCTGGGCATCCTCGGTCGACAGGTTGATGCAGCCGTTGGTGACATTGCTGTTGCCCTGGGCCCCGGCGCTCGACGGGTTGGCGTGGATGAACTCGCCGTTGTTGGAGATCCGCACGGCGAACCGCTCGCGAACATTGGCGTAGCCGGCGGCGGGGTTGGTCATGTAAAAGTCTTCGTACTTCTCGGTGACGACATGGATGCCGCTGCGGGTGACGTTGCGATCCACGTCTGCCTCGCCATAGCTACACGGCAGGGTCATGATCACGCCCTCGTCGGTGATCACCTCAAGCTGATGGGACGGCGCATCGGCCTTCACTACCTGCCGGCGTCCGACAGTGAAGTCCAGCGTCGAATCGGCTGCACCGTAAGCGCCGTCGCCGAACGGCACGCCGTAGAGCTTGGCGTCGACGTGCACGGTGGTGCCCGCGGGGTAGTACTCGCGGCTGCGCCAGTGCACGCGCGACCCGGCGACCTCGTCGGGCAGCCACGCCCAGCTGCCTTCGACTTCCGGGGTGGTCGTTACCGAAAGCGCCTTCTCCACCAACGGCCTGTCCTCCTCGGCGATGGAGGCGTCGAACTGCATGATGACCGGTGCCGCGATACCGACGGTCCGACCATCGGTCAACTGAAACTGGCCGTGGACCTGATTGTCCGGGCTGACCGTGGTGAACGATCCGGCCACCGGTACCGCCGTGCCGTCGTTGCCGACGACAGCGCCGCCCCACGTGTAGGAAACCCCATAGCCCAACGGCTCGGTAATGGTGAACGTGGTGCGGTCCTGGTTGAGCGTGCCCTGGACAGCCTTGCCCCCGGGGTTCTTCAGGCTGATGTCCTGGAACCGCCCGTCCTTGACCTGAACGCCGATCCGCGCCGTCGGCACGACGCCGACCGCCGAGTCGGCGGGATCGTAGGTCAGTGTCGGCCGCGCCGACGCGTCTGCGGAGGGCTTGCCGCCGTCGTTCATACAGGCGGCGAGCGCACCTGGTGCAACCAACCCGACTGCGATGGCGGCCAGGGCACGCCGTCTGGTGACCGACGGCCACGGGTTCATGGAGCTCACGTGAAGCCAGGGTACTTAGATATCGCACCCGATCAGTACTGGCTCGGGTGTGAGTTTGATCGCGAATGCCGCTCGGACACCGTCGCGAACCGTCCTGGCCAGGGCAAGGATGTCAGCTGTGGTCGCGTCGCCACGGTTGGTCAGCGCCAGAGCGTGCTTGGTGGACAGCCGGGCGGGCGCCGAAGCTGCCGGAAAACCCTTGCCGAAGCCGGCGCGCTCGACGAGCCAGCCGGCCGCCAATTTGACCCCGTCGGCGGCGGGATAGTTCGGGATGGGGCCCTCGACCGCCCCGCAGAGACGCTCGAACTCGGCGTGCGTCACCACCGGGTTGGTGAAGAACGACCCGACGCTCCAGGTGTCGTGGTCGGCCTCGTCGAGCACCATGCCCTTGGCGGCGCGCAAGGACAGCACCGCCGCGCGTACCCGCGCCGGGTCCGCGCGCTGCCCCGGCTCGACATTCAGCGCGGCCGTGAGTTCCCCGTAGCGCAGTGGCGCGCTGCGTCCCGCCGAGTCCAGCGTGAACTCCACCTCCAGCACCACCGATGCGGGCGAACTCTTCAAAGTGCTGGTTCGGTAGCCGAACTGGAGAGCACTCGGCGGCACCCAGCGGTCCTCCCCGGTGTGCCTGTCCAGCAGCCTGACCCGTTGAATCGTGTCGGCGATCTCGGCTCCGTAGGCGCCGACGTTCTGCACTGGCGTTGCACCCACCGATCCCGGTATCCCCGACAGGCACTCCAGCCCGCCGAGTCCGTGCGCCAGCGAGGTGACCACGACGTCGTCCCACATCGCCCCGGCCTCGGCCCGAACAATCGCGCCGTCCACCGCAACCCCGGTATTCGCGAGCCGGACCACGGTCAGGTTCTCGAGATCGTCTGCCAGCACCACGTTGGATCCGCCGGCCAGGACCAGCGCCTCCGGGCCGAACGCGAGCAATGCGGCAACCACCTGCTCGGTGCTGGTGCACGTGACGAGCCTGCTCGCGACGGGTCCGACGCGCAGCGTGGTCAGCGGCGCGAGGGGGACGCCCTCTGCGACCGTCGCACCGCCTGTCGACGAAGTGACCACGGGCGGTAACGGTAGCCTGACCAGCTATGCCTCGTTCATTCGACATGGCCGCCGAATACGACAGCACGGTCGAAGAGGTGCACCGGGCGTTCAGCGACGAGGGCTACTGGCGGGTGCGGCTGGGTGATTCCGGCTCCGACCACGCCACCCTCGACGAATTGGCCGTCGGTGCCGACGGCGGAATCCGCATCCGGACCACCCAGACACTGCGGGCCCGCCGGTTGCCCGGCTTTGTGACGCAATTCCACCGTGGCGACCTGAGTTTCGTGCGCGAGGAGAGGTGGACGCCGATGGTCGGCGGGCGGGCGACCGCGGCGGTCTTCGGCACCATTCCGGGCGCCCCTGCCGGCCTGACCGGCCACGCGGTACTGGCTCCGGCGACCGCCCAGCCGGGCTCGCGGATCGCGTTCTCGGCCACAGTGGAGGTCCGGGTTCCACTCGTGGGCGGCAAGATAGAGAACTTCATCGGCAGCCAGCTCATTCACTTACTGACCGCAGAGCAACGCTTCACCACGGGGTGGATCGACGAGAACGGCTGATCGACACGCTTTAGAATCGCTTTAGACTTCGGGGTCATGGCCAACCGTGCGGGCGCGCCACTCGGGGCGATCACGCGGGGCACCACGGGTCACAACCGGCTGCGCCGCAGCGACCGCTGGCTGGTGCACGAGCCGCGAGTTCGCAACGCGTTGCAGTCAGCCACTGACCCGCTCGTCGTCGACCTCGGATACGGCGCGCTTCCGGTGACCACGCTGGAGCTCGCCATGCGGCTGCGCTGGGTCCGTACCGACGTCCGCGTGATCGGCCTCGAGATCGCGCCCGAACGGGTGCGGATCGCCCGGGCCGCAGCGACGCCGGGTGTCGAGTTCGCGCTCGGCGGTTTCGAATTGGCCGACCACCGGCCAGTGTTGGTTCGAGCGTTCAACGTGCTGCGTCAGTACCCCCGGGAAGCAGTGCCCGATGCATGGGCGGCAATGCGACGGGGGTTGGCGCCCGGAGGACTGATCGTCGACGGCACCTGCGATGAACTGGGCCGCCGATGCTGCTGGGTGCTTCTGGACGCGACCTCGGCGCTGAGCCTGACGCTGGCGTGCGACCCGTTCGCCATCGAACGACCGTCTGATCTGGCCGAGCGCCTGCCCAAGGTGCTGATACACCACAACGTGGCGGGCCAGCCGATCCACGCATTGCTGGCGGCCGCGGACCGCGCATGGGCCAGCGTCGCCGGCCATGGGGTGTTCGGACCGCGAGTACGGTGGCGCGCGATGATGGAACTTCTGGTCGCAGAGGGTCTTCCAGTGAAATCGCCGCGGCGCACCCTGCGCGATGGGGTGCTCACGGTGCCCTGGTCTGCCATTGCGCCGATCGCTTGAGCAGCCATCGACCGGCACCCAGGCCTCAATCCTTTTCCGCGACGATCCTCCAGTTCAGGTCGGCGATCTTGGCTCGCTCCGCCGCATTCCAGGCCTGTCCGCCCTTCTGTAGCAACTCAAGTGATTCCGTCGCCCATTCCGGTGCGACACCCACCGCCGCGAGAGCCTTGACCACGTGCCCGCCGCGGCGGATCAACGCAGTCTTCTGCTCGCACAGCGGCCACGCTTCGCTCTTCGAGGGCGCCGAGACCAAAACCCGGAATCCGGCCCGCTCAAGGGCAGCGCACACGTCAGCCGGATACATCGATTGGGTCGCGGCGAGCGTGGGCAGGAAAAGCCTGTGCAGCGCCACGTGCTCCTCGTTGTCCCAATCGAAGTACGGCGTCAGCAAGTATTCCGAGCAGGCGTAGCGCGCCCCCGGCTTGAGGACGCGGTACATCTCTCGCGCATGGGCGTCCAGCTCGTCCTTCTTGAAGAAGGGCCAGACGGCCTGGAAGGAGAAGCACCCGTCGAAAGACTCGGATTCGTATTCCAGCGGTTGATGGTGGTCCCCGAACTTGAAGTGCAGCCGGTCGCTCATGCCGCATTTGGCGGCCCAGTCATCGGCGTTTTCCAGTTGATTCGGGTCGATGTTGTAGCCGGAGACCTGCCCCCCGGTCATCGTCGCGAAGTGGTGGGCTATCCGGCCCCTCCCGCAACCCATATCGAGCAGGTGTGAGTTCGCCGCATCCTTCAAATCCAGTTCGTGCAGAACGGCCTTTTCGGTCAAGAGCTGGTTGGCATAGAGACCTTCGGACTCGTCCAGCATCGGCGGGATGTAGAGCTTCTCCAGATCGAACACCGACAACAGGTTGTTGAGAACCTTGTAGTAGTCGGCAACCGCTTTCGTCTCATCTGCTGTCTCGGTCGGCTCGCCCGCCTGCATGCGCTGGAAGAACTTGTAGGCGTCGATGCACGCTTGCTTGTCCTCTTCGGGCAATGTGGCCAGCCTCTTGATTCCGGTGAACGACGAGTTGATCCGGTACCAATTCAATTTCTCCAACTTCCCTGACCGATAGAATGATTCAACTGATCCGGACCCGAAGTGAAGCAAGGCCGTCGACGAGCCCATTGGACCGGTAGACCGGCTCGGCATCGAGCACGAGATGAGAGTACCGCTGGAGAAGGCCGGAGAGGATGACGTCCAGCTCCATGCGGGCCAGGCTGGCACCCAGACAGAAGTGTGCCCCGACGCCAAAGGCGAGATGGGGGTTGGGATTGCGGTCGACCAGGAACCGGTCTGCGTTGTCAAAGACCAGCTCGTCGCGATTGCCCGAGGGGTAGAGCAGCGCGACTCGATCACCTGAGCCCAACGCGGTCCCGGCGACAACGGTGTCCCGAGTGACCGTGCGCATCATCACCCTGGCCACGCTGGTCCAACGAAGGATCTCCTCGACCGCCCTCGACACCGGAACGGAGTGGTCCAGCAGACGAGACAACTGATCGGGGTGGGTGGCCAGCGTGAGGATGCCCCTGCTGGCGGTGTGCCGAGTGGTCTCGTTGCCGGCCACCATCAACGCGGTTGCGAACATCGCCAGAGCGTCGCGGTCGAGAGCCTCGTCGCCGGAGTTGGCCAGCGCGGACAGTAGATCGCTGCCCGGGTTGGCAATCCGCGCTGCCACCTGGCCGTCGACATACTCGCCCCAGGACAGGAAACTCCCGGTAGCCGACTCCAGAACCCCGGGCTCGTCGAGACGCCCGCCGGCGTCCATCATCGCGTCAGTCCAACCGCGGATTATCTCGAGATCGGAGGCCGGCAGGCCGAGCATCTCCGAGATGATTTGGAGCGGTATCGGTGCGGTCAGGGCGTCGACCACGTCGACGGGCTCCCCCGGCCGGATCGCGTCCAGCGCGCGGTCGACGTACATCCTGGTTCTCCCGCGCAGTCCGGCCACGTAACGCGCGGTGAACTGACGAGACACCGTGCGCCGCAGCCGGGCGTGTTCGGGGTCGTCCATGGTGACAAAAGACAGCGGCACGGAGTCGAAGTAGGTGACACCGCCGGCTGAGGAGAACACGTCCGTGTTGTGGGCCACAGAGTTGATGTCGGCATGTCTGGCCACGTAGTAGAGACCGTTGTGCTCATCATGGACCAGACCCTGCGCAGCTCGGAGTGCCGCGTGACGGCTGTTGCGCTCGGCCAGGTCCAGATTCAGGTCGCTGATGTCGAAGCGCTCGGTGGTCTGCATGGAAGATCTTCCGTCAGCGATGGCAGCCACTCTAAGGCATCTGCCTGATTTCTCCGTCTCGGAAAGCATAAAAGACCGATTAGGCAACGATATGCTAATGCATATGACTCATTCAGCTGCCTCCACACAGGCGACGTTGCTGCGCGTCGCTGAGCGGCTGATCGCCGTCGGAGGCCTCACCGGGCCATCTGATCGAGAGATCATCGCCGCAGCGAAGGTCGGCAACAAGTCGGCGATCAAGTACCACTTCGGATCCCGCCGCGGCCTGATCGACGCGATTCTCGCCGAACACGGAGAGGTCCTCCGGGTCCGGAGGGCGCTGGCTTTCGAGGAACTCACGGTGAACCGGGCTACCACCGACCTGTTCCAGCTCAGCCGGGTCGTGGTCGAGCCCTACGCCAGTTTCCTGGCCGACGGCCCCAGTCAGTGGGCCTACCTCGCGGTGGCGCAGTCAACCCTGGAGGACGCGCGAGAACAACCCGAAGACTTGCCGGCGCGATTCCGGGACCCGCTCATTCCCCGCCTGATCGAGCTGATGCTCACCCAGATCCCGCTGCCGGCCGAATTGTCGGCCGAACGTGCGCTCGTCGGGATCGGGCAGGTGATAGCCAGCGTCGGCGCGCGGGCCCGACAGCAACTGGTCGAAGTGCGCAGGCGCCCCCTCAGCGGAATCGAGGTGTTCTCCGCGAACCTGGTGGACATGCTGCACGGCTCGCTGATCGCGCCGGCCTCCGCGAAGACGCTGCGAGCGATCGGCGAGGGCGGCGGGGCCGGCGAGGCTTTGGCCAGAGAGGTGGGCGCGTGAACTCAGGTGCCGACCGATCAGGCTCGTTCACCATCGAGGGACATCGGCTCACTCTGCCGGCACAGTTCCGGGCCGGTTCCTCGATGGTGGGAGTCTTCGTCGTACCGACGGCCCGAATACGGCCGCGCCTGGTGGGAACCCCGTTTCTGCCCGTGGAGATCGCGCCCGGGCGGACGATGATGGGGCTCAATTGCGTCCGCTATACCGACAGTGACTGTGGCGCCTACGAGGAGATAGCGTTCACGGCGTTCGTTCACCGGCACGACGGTCCGGCCCTGCGGGTTCCCTACGCCTCCACCCTGCACGATTTGATCAGCGGAAATATCGGTTCCTTCGCCTGGCGGTTGGCCGTCACCACGACTCTCTCCCGTGATGCCGGACTGCAGATCTGGGGATTCCCCAAGACAGTGGAGGACCTGGTGTACGACCAGCGCCCCGGTGCGGCCACCATGAAGTGGTTGGACAACGGGCGCGAGGTGCTGCGGTTCACGGTGCCCACCGCAGGCACCCGAACGGCCCGGGAGATCACCCCGCCGGTTTATTCCATCTTGAACGGGGCTGCCCATGTCGGGAGGCTCACCCAGAACTACCGCAGGGTTGGCTACCACCGCCGCGGCGCCTCCCTGGCAGTCGGCACCAATCACCCGGCAGCCGACGAACTACGCAGTCTCGGTCTCCCCAAGCGCCCGTTGATCACGGTGTCCCACGGCGCACTGAGTTTCTCGATGAGTGGATCCGCGCCGCTATGACCGAACGAGTTCGTCGTCCCGCTCGAACCGGTCGGCGTCGCCGAGCGGGTCGTCCAGATCCTCTGCCACCTGAATGTCGAGGCCACGCAGGCGGGCCGCAGGTGTCACGAGAGCAACCAACAGGTAGGTGACCAGCGACGCGGCGAACGCGATGAAGGTGGGCCAGCCGTCGAACGTGCCGTCGAAGACCCCGTTGTCGATGTAGAGGATGGTGTTGTCGACGCCAAAGATCGTGGGCGTCATCACAAAGAGCACGAGTCGCACCGTCAGACCCACCGCGATGGCAGCCATCGCGGCGGCGATAGTGCCCCTGCGCCACACCAGCCCGAGGACGAACGGTACGATCAGACACGCCAGCAGCAGGTCGAAGGCAAGGGTGAGCAAGATGCCGGTCTGCTTGACGTACAACGCGAACAGAATCGAGATGATCGTCATCGGCAGCATCATCAGCCGGGTGGCCCGCAGCAGCGGATCGGACTTCCCGGCGACGTGCACCCGCCGCACACCGCCGATATTGCGCACCGCAACCGCCGCGGTAGCCAGGATGGCGCCGTTGGCGGTGCTCATCGACGCACCGACGATGCCGGCCAGCACGATGATCGTGAGGAGCAGCGGAGCGTACTGATCCAGCAGCACGAACAGCACGGGGCCTTCGGTGCCTTCGGGGAGAATGGCGGTCGAAGCGAGCGCGATGAGCGCGAACGGGATTCCGATCGTCGCAGCACCCGCCGCGCCCACAAAGCAGGCGCGTCGGGCGATCTCGGGACTCTTGGCAGCGAAAATCCGCTGCATGAAGTCGATCGCAACGATGTCACCGATGCCCAACGCGATCAACGTCGCCCAGTTGATGGTGGCGCCCTGAGCGGGGTCGGTGAGCTGACCCATGTCGAAAGGGTCCATGCCCTCGGGGATCGTGAGCCCGTAGGCCACGGTCACCCAGATGAGCGTGGCGATGGAACCGACCAGGATCAAGCTCATCTGGACGATCGCGGTGTAGGCGTCGGCGATCATGCCGCCGGCACCGGTGTAGGCCACCACGATGACAGCGATCGCGACAACGCCGACCCAGTAGGGGATCCCCATGAAGTAGTTGAACAAGTAGCCGCCAGCCACCAGGTTGCCTGCGACCAGGATGCAGAACGCGAGGATCAGCAGCGCCGAAGCCGCCTTCTCCACCGATTGACCGAAACGCAGCCGGAAGTAATCCGGCAGGGTGGTCAACCCCATCCGGTTCATCGGCTTGGCGAAGAACAGTCCGGTGAGCAGCAGACACAAGGCCAGGCCCAGCGGCAGGGAGGCGCCGGCCCAGAAACCGAACTGCGACGCCAAATCGGTGTTGCCGAGAGTCGCGTTGGTATCGACCGCCTGGCCCATCAGCGCCGCGCCGACGAGCCACAGCGGCAACATGCGTCCGGCCACCAGGAAGTTCGAACTGTCCCCGCCGACTTTGCGCGCGACGATGAAACCAACGAGGGTGACGACAGCGATGCTGACGCCGACACCGAGAAGAATCATGATGGAGCCTCCTGAAAGAACGCCGGAGTCTCCCGGGCTTTTGTCCCGCCGTGGAACGACCCGGCATCGCCGTCGGGTCGCCTGCGTCTCTTGGACCAGGCCCGACCCCGGTAACCGGGGTCGGCGGAACCCTAGACGCGCCCCACATGCCAATGTGAGTCCCAGCTAGGAAAGACCCACTCGGTTACGTCGGGTAGCGCGGGCCGTTAACGCCGTGTTTCCTCTCAGCGATGGACACGGCTTCACACTTCTGCCAACAATGGTCGGCAGGAGCCGTGCAAACAGCTCCCCGGACGAGGTGCCCAAGCGCCGGGCGGACGCCGGTCAGCCCAAGACGGCGCGCGAGGAGCACGTCATGCCCGACCCCGCCGGAGATGCCGGAAAGAACGACCGCCCCGATCTCGCACTTCCCAACGCCCAGGGCGCCTGGGCCCAGCAGGCCGAGGCGAGACTCTCGGACCGCCGACTGCACGAGGAAATCGAACGCGGTCTGAGCTTTGGCCTGGAAGCCGCCCCGTCGATCAACGACCGGACCATCTCGACGTTCGTCCGCGGCGAGAAGCCGCACTTCGCCGGCGAGCGCGGCACGTTCCTGAAGTGCCCGTTCATCGAGGACGTCAACGAGGTCGACGACGCCGAGGTGGCCATCTTCGGGGTGCCTCTGGACGCGGGCGCCACCTACCGGCCCGGCACCCGGTTCGGTCCGCAGGGGATCCGGCGTTCGACGAACCTGTTCGGCACCTACAACTACGAATCCGGCGTCGACCTTCGCGAACAGCTCAACATGGTCGACATCGGTGACGTGTTCACCATTCCGGGCAATCTGGAGAAGTCCTTCGATCAAATCAGCCAGGCGATGGCGCACGTCGTGCAGAAGGGCGTCATGCCGATCGTGCTGGGCGGGGACCACTCGATCGGCTTTCCGACCATCCGGGGCATGGCCCCCTACCTGGACGGCAACATCGGCATCATCCACTTCGATCGCCACGTCGACACCCAGGAAACCGACCTCGACGAGCGAATGCACACCACCCCCTGGTTCCATGCGACCAACATCAAGAACGCGCCTGCTACCAACCTGGTCCAGATCGGTATCGGCGGGTGGCAGAGCCCTCGGGAGGGCGTGAAGGTGGGGCGCGACCGCAAGTCGACGGTGATCACCGTCGGAGACGTGGAAAGAGTAGGCATAGAAAAGATCGCCGAGACCGCCCTCGAGATCGCCTGGAAGGGCGCCAAGGCGGTGTACCTGTCGTTCGACATCGACGTCATCGACGCCGGCTTCGTGCCTGGGACAGGCTGGCCCGAACCGGGCGGCCTACTGCCGCGCGAGGCGCTGAACCTGGTGAAGATGGTCTCCGAGCCGGGGCTGGCCGGCATCGAGGTCGTCGAGTGCTCGCCGCCCTACGACTGGGCCGAGCAGACCGCCCTGCTGAGTTCGCGGGTAATCCTGGACAGCCTGGCCGCGCAGGTGCGCACCGGCAAGCTCGGCAAAAAGCCCGTCTCGCTCAACCGGCCGGCCTGGGGTCCGTAGCAGCGGGCACGTCGAGGCGTACTGACGTAGCCTCTGTGGCGTGCAAGCCCCGCGAACACGGTTCGCCAGTTGCGGCGACACCGACATCGCCTACCAGGTCATCGGAGATGGCCCGGCTGACCTGTTGGTGTTTTCGGGTCCGCCCATACCCGTCGACTCGGTCGATGACGACCCGGCAATGTTCCGCTTCCATCGGCGCCTTGCCTCGTTCAGCCGCCTGATCAGATTCGATCAGCGCGGAGAAGGTTCCTCCTCACCTGCCCCTTTGGACGCTGTCGGACCCCAACACTGGGCCCAGGACGCGCTGTCGGTTCTCGACGCAGTCGGTTCCGAGCAGGCAACGGTCCTGGCTTCGTCGTACTTCGCAGCGAGCGCGTTTGTTCTGGCGGCCGAGCACCCCGAACGGGTGCGCGGTCTGGTCATCATCAACGGCGCGGCCCGCACGATGTGGGCGCCGGATTACCCGGCGGGCGCCCGGGAACGAACCACCCATCGGTTCTCAACGGTGGGACTGGACCCCGACGCCGTCGAGAAGGGCTTTGATGCCCTGAAGGTGGTCGCGCCATCGGTGGCCGGCGACACCGGGTTCCGTAAGTGGTGGGATATGGCCGGCAACCGGGCGGCATCTCCGAGAATGGCGCGAGTGCTCCACAAAATCCTGGCCGAGGTCGATGTGCGCGACACCCTGGCGCAGATCACCGCTCCGACGCTGCTCATCAGCCGTGCGAACTCGGAGTTCGTACCGGTGGACCACGGCCGCTATCTGGCCGAGCACATTGCGGGGGCACGCTAGGTGGAGTTGGCCGGAACCGACGCGTTGTACTGGGTCGGGGACACCGCGGCGATGCTGGATGAGATCGAGGAGTTCATCACCGGCGCTCGCGGCGGATTCGACACCGAACGGGTGCTGACCACGATCGTCTTCACCGACATCGTGGGCTCGACCGAGCGCGCTGCGGCCCTCGGCGATGATCATTGGCGCCATCTGCTCGACCAGCACGACAGGATCGTCCGCCGGGAGCTCGCACGGTTCCGGGGCCGAGAAGTGAACACCGCCGGTGACGGGTTCGTGGTGACGCTCAGCAGCCCCAGCGTCGCCATCGAGTGCGCAGAGGCGATCGTCGACGCGGTCCGCGAGATAGCCGTGGAGGTGCGGGTGGGTATGCACGCAGGCGAGGTCGAGGTGCGTGGAAGCGACATCGCCGGGATGGCCGTGCACATCGCAGCGCGCGTCGCGTCCCGCGCCGGGCCCGGGCAGGTGCTGGTCTCATCCACGGTGCGCGAGATCGTCACCGGATCGCGCCGCACATTCACCGATGCCGGCGAATACCAACTCAAAGGCGTTCCGGGTCGTTGGCGGCTGCATACGCTGGTTCGCGAAGCCGCCCCGGTCAGTCAGTGAGTCTCCGGGGAACCGGGGAAGTCCACCCACCCACGCCGGTCGCGGGCTTGCCAAACAGCAGCACCCTGACGTAGGAGGGACGAATGCGCTCCGACTTGCGTGTGGCCCTGGCTCAGATCCGCAGCGGCACCGACCCGACCGCCAATCTCGGCCAGGTCGAGCAATTCACCTTGCGGGCCGCTGAGACGGGCGCGTCGCTCGTGCTGTTCCCCGAGGCGACCATGTGCCGCTTCGGGGTTCCGCTCGCTCCCGTCGCCTGCCGGGACGAACATGCCCGCGACGACGACGACGCCCGCGCGGTGCGCCAGCGCGCGCACGGCAGAGGCCCACGGCCCGTCCATGGGTTCGGCGACGGGAGCGAGCGGAACCCCGAAGCGGCACATGGTCGCCTCGGGGAACAGCACGAGCGA
>Ga0114921_10000044_pt1 | contig 50063 bp, 48 predicted proteins | sample BentaG_FD_87016 | JGI IMG/M metagenome (GOLD analysis project Ga0114921, IMG submission 87016) | Deep subsurface microbial communities from South Atlantic Ocean to uncover new lineages of life (NeLLi) - Benguela_00093 metaG | ecosystem: Environmental > Aquatic > Marine > Oceanic > Sediment ... | reverse complement strand
TCAGATCTACACTTTTAACTTTTAAAACTTAGGAATTTGATTTTTTTCATTTCGATAAAAAAAGTTAAAAGTGTAGACCTGACCCTACAGCTATACAGTCCCTATTCTCAACAGTTAAAGGAGATTTGTGATGGACAGAAGAGAATTTTTTAAGTTCGGCCTTGGAGGCACAGTTCTGGCCACAGGCGGAGGACTGGCTTCCACTCCGGATAAGACCTCTTCAGCCCGAAATGGCTCTTTCCAAGGCCATCCATGGTGGGTCAGCAAGCTGGAGCAATCACAGCTGGCTGTTGATGACAAGGTCTATTCTAGGTTTAACGCACAAAATAATGTCTTTGGTTCTTTTATCAAATATTACGGTAGAGAAAAGGTCGTGGAGCTCAATCGAAGAAGCCAGAAAAAAACTATGGAATATTACAGGGAACAACAACCAGGTTACAGGCTTGAGGACCGTGCCCTGGCCGATGCAGCCTGGGTCCTCTCCAGAACTGGAGGATTGAACAGAGGCTTACGCTCCTGGAATCGAAAATTTATCAGAACACCTCAAGAGCGAGGAATCGAAAAATACCAAGGAATCCCTCAACAGGCTTCCCGACTGATCAAAGCTACAGCACGTTACTTTGGGGCAGCTACAGTGGGAATAACGATTCTCGACAGGAGGCACATTTATACCCAGGAGAGGGGTAAAAAAATCGTTTTTGAGAAAGTAGAGGAACCCTATGCGAATGAAGAGAAGCTCGTCATCCCGGATAAATGCAAATATGCCATCGCCTTAAGCATCCAGATGTCTCTGGATAATATCCAGTGCTCACCCACTGCCATCAGCAGCGCAGGCTCTTCAATGGGGTACAGCCGGGCTGAATTTCTAGTAGGAGGAGTGGCTGAATTTATCAGGGGATTGGGTTACACAGCTATCCCCAGTGTCAATGACCTTGGATCGAGCGTGGCCATCGGAGTGGATGCTGGTCTCGGTGAGCTAGGGCGGACGAATCGCTTGATTACTCCTGAATTTGGTCCCAATGTCCGGTTAGCCAAGGTCTTAACAGACCTTCCCTTAGCCACTGATAAACCAGTAGACTTTGGACTCCTGGAATTTTGCAAGACTTGCAAGCGCTGTGCTGAGGAATGCCCCTCTGAATGCCTCTCTTTCAAAGACGAACCTGATTTTGAAGTGCGCGGTCCCTGGAATAATCCAGGCCATCAAGCCTGGTTTGAGGATGCCCCAAAATGTCTGGCTTATTGGCGAGAATCGACCTCAGGTTGTAGCATCTGCATCGCTGTCTGTCCCTGGTCGAAAAAAGACAAAACGATGATTCACGAGATGGTTAAGGCGTCCAGCGCCAAGATGCCTTTTCTTGACGGATTCTTCACTTCCATGGATAAGGCGTTTGGCTACGGAAGGCAAAAGAGGGCTGACAGGTGGTGGAAGCTAAATCTTCCTGAATACGGAATCGACACAACTCAAGGGAAAGGATGAGTAACAATGGAAGAGAAAAAAACATACTCGACTGTAAAAATAAGAAAAAGATCCTGGTATGCCTGGATTCTCTGGCTCCTCTGGGTTGTCTGGCTTGTCTTCTGGGCCGAAGTCTCTGTGGGCTCCTGGAAAGAGTGGGAGCCAAGGGCTTTTGTAATTGCTCTCGTTATATTCTCTGTAAGCTTTGTACTGGGAGTTCTGATCTGGCTATGGAACTACCTGAAATTTAAAAAATAAAAAAAGGAAGTTCCCCCTCCCCTACATCCCCTCCCACTGGAGGGAGGGGATATTATTGATATAGAATTACCTTCTAACTAAATAGGAAAGAAGGATTTTGCTTTACTCCTTTTTCTTCGGCTTCGCAGGAGGAATTGTTATATCGATAACATTCACCTCGCCTAGAGAAGAAAGGGGCTTGTCAAAATCTTCTTTTTTCCCAACCACTAGGATCTGAACCTTGTCTGGACGGAGGTATTTTTTAGCCACCCGCAGCACATCTTTCTTGGTGACTTTCTCCACTGCTCCCTTAACTTTTTCCATAAAATTGAGGGGATAACCGAAGAACTCGTAAGTACTCAAACGATTGACAATCTCTGACTTGCTGTCAAAATTAAAGACATAAGAATTCAGGTACTCATCCTTGGCTCTGGCCAGCTCCTCGTCAGTCACTTCCTCCTCTGTGATGCGCTTCATCTCCTTGAGCATTAATCCAATGGCGTAGACAGTGGATTCGGATTTGGTCTGAGCTCCAGAGCTGAAAACTCCAGGAACCTGGTAATTAGCTCCGTAGTTTCCCCAAACACTGTAAGCAAGTCCCTCATCTGTCCTGATTTTCTTGAACATCCTTTCATAAGAAAGAATGCTGTTCATCACACTTAAAGCTGGATAATCAGGGTTCTCCCTCAAACCTCCGATATGTCCCATGAGAATGTGAGACTGGTTGACATCAGGCTTGTTGATGAAGTTGACCGTGTATTTATATTCATAATTGATCTCAGGCACGGGCTGGACTTCAACCTCGGCTGCTTTCCACTCTCCCAGAGTCTTTTTTATCTTAGCTGCCATCTCTTTGCTGTCGAAATCTCCCCAAACCGCCATGATCGTATTGTTGGGATAGAAATATTTCTGGTAAAAGTCAACCATATCTTGTCTTGTTATGGCATCAATCGTTGCGTACTCAGGACGACGAGCATAGGGGCTGTCTTTCCCGTAGATTACTTTTTCAAACTCCCGGAATGAGATCTGCCCTATATCATCATTTCTCCTGGAAATGAATGATTTTTGCTGAATTTTGGCTAACTGGATTTTATCCTCTTGAAAAGCAGGATTTATCAAAATATCTGCTAAGATTTCCAAGGTTCTGTCTACATCTTCTTTCAAAACAGAAACCGTTATAACGCCCGAGACCCGGCCGATCCCTGTTGAAATTGTTGCTGCCAACGTCTCCAGTTCCTTATCGATTTCATCCCCGGTCATGAAGGTAGTCCCCCCGGTGCGCAGGACCTCTCCGGTGATGTTTGCTAAACCGATCTTTGAAGCAGACTCAAAAACAGAGCCAACGTGAACCATGGCTCGCAGGTCTATGGTGGGGTACTGGTGATCCTCGACCAAGAAAAGCTTGAGACCGTTGGCTAGCTCAACCTTTTCGACTTTTGGCATCTTGATTGGATTCAAAGGGAGAAAGACAAACTTTTCCTTAGGGTTCTTCTGGGCAAAGACAGAACCCCAGCAAAAAAGAACCAAAAGAAACAAGGCTGTGAAAATTTTGAATGTTGTTCTTATTTTTTTCATTGTTCTTTCCTTTCCGAAAAACTCTTCACAATCATTGGGCTTGACTTATTTCCCGGGAATAATCTCGCCGATCGTTCTGTGCTTCTTTACGAGATATGTGTTGGCAACGCGTTTCACGTCTTCTGCTGTGATTGCTTTGATTTCTTCAACCTGGTCAAAGAGCAATCTCCAATCGCCAAGGATGACTTCAGCATCGGTCAGCAGACGAGCCATGCTGGAATTCGACTTCATCTGTCCCAGGAGACTTTTTATCTGACTCCTCTTGAATTTCGTCAATTCCTCGGGAGATACCGATTCTTTCTTTATTTTCTCGATTTCAGCATCGATGAGTTCCTGACATTCTGCAGAAGTATGGCCTCTAGAAGAGACAGCATAAAAGGCGATGAGATTGGGGAACTTCTGGCCCGGAAATCCGTTGAAGCCTCCAGATTGAATAGCGACCTTTTTCTCTTTCACCAATAGCTCATAGAGCCTTGAAGAACGTCCTTGACCAATGATGTTGGCCAAGGCTTCCAAGGCAGCATCGTCTTTGTGGCGAGCGTCTGGACGTTGATAGCCATTGATGAGTATAGGCTGGGACATTGCCTGGACAATGACATGCCGCTCTCCCCATTGCTCAGGTTCTTTTGTCCTGATAGGCTCAGGTTTTGGACCACTGGGGATTCGTTCAAAGTACAGCTCAGCCATTTTAAAGACTTCTTCTGTCTTAACATCGCCCACGATTCCCACTGTCAGATTGCTGGGGCCGTAGTATTTTCTGAAGTATTCTTCCACATCTTTGCGGGTGATATTTTGTAAATCCGACATGTGTCCGATTACAGAGTGCCCGTAAGGATGGGCCTTAAAAGCAGTAGCGAAAAAATCTTCGATGAGCCGTCCCATGGGGCGGGTTTCCAGACCCAGTCTTCTTTCCTCCATGACTACATCTCTCTCTTTGAAAAATTCACGAAAAATAGGATTGAGAAATCTGTCGGAAGTCATGGCCATCCAGAATTCCAATCTGTTCGAGGGAAGGCTGTCGATGTATTGAGTTGCATCATTACTTGTGTAGGCGTTGACGCCCCGATCGCCTTCCTCAATCAACATATCCACAAATTCATCCGTTATGACTAACTCTTTGGCCTTTTTGCGCAAGCTCTCGAACTTCTCTTCCATCTCTTTTATTTTCTCGGTATCGGGTTTGTGTTTTGATTTTTCCGCTTTAATCTGGTCATACAAGGCATCCAGTTCTTCGAGTATTTTCAACTCAGCTTCGTAGTCTTTTGTTCCTACAATTTTGCTTCCTTTGAAAGCCATGTGTTCCAACAGATGAGATATCCCGGTTATGCCATAGGATTCGTTGGCACTCCCCACATTTGCATAAACATGGAAAGAAACAACAGGGGCATCATGGCGTTCGAGTACTATGAATTTCATTCCGTTTTTCAGCGTATGGGTTTTTACCTGTCCTTTGATGGCTTCAAAGGTTTGAGCTGGAAGGGAATAAGTGAAGATGGCGATAATGAAAACGAGAAGAATGAGCTTTAGATAAAATCCTTTCTTTTCATGCTTCATCCTAACCTCCTTGTCTTTAATTTCTGGCAGATTTTTTGCGCAGTGTATAAAATCATAATATTACATAAGGCATATATTTACAAATAATTTCGTTTTTTTGGTTCCTCTAATTTGTCTCGTTTATCTAGCGAGGGCTTGATAAATCAAACCCCTACATTTTTTTATCTATTTTCTTTAGTCCTAGTTCTTCAAGCTGCTTTGATCCTACATCGGCAGGAGCCTTGGTTAGCAAACACAGGGCGCTCGTCGTCTTAGGGAAGGGAATGACCTCGCGAATGGATTCTTCTCCTGCAAGAATCATGACAATCCGGTCAAAACCAAAGGCAATCCCTCCATGGGGAGGAGCGCCGTAGGAAAGGGCTTCCAAGAAAAACCCAAATTTCTCTTCGACTTCTTTCTCCTCCAGGCCAAGGTGGCTAAATATTCTCTTCTGTAGAGCAACATCATTGATTCGGGTAGAACCACCCCCAATCTCCACTCCGTTGAGAATCAAGTCGTAGGATTTGGCTCTCACTTTAAGGGGTTCCTTTTCAAGCAGGGAGATGTCATCCTCGTGGGGCGAGGTAAAAGGATGGTGCACAGAAAAGGTCCGCCCTTCTTCCTCGCTCCATTCAAACAGGGGAAAGTCCGTAACCCAGGCAAGGTGGTAGGATTCCTGCTTTGACTGCTCCTTGCGGGATACTTCCTTTCTTATCTCTCCCAACACTTTTGAGGCGATTTCTTTTTTATCAGCGACAAGGAGGGCTAATCCTTTCTCGCCTCCATCGAGGTGCTCCCAGATTAAGCCTAAATTCTTTTCGGAAATTTTTAAGGGAGATTTAAACCCATCAAGCTTTTTAATCCAGATTATTCCTTTTCCTCCGAGATCTTTTGCTTTCTGGTCAATATTATCCAACTCGCGACGGGAATAGCCCTCGGCAAACTCTATGAGCAGTCCTCTCAAAACGCCTCCTGAAGAAGTAGCTCTCTTTATTATTTCTGAGTCTATGCCAGAAGCTACATCGGTCAGATCTTTTATTTCGGCCTTGAAGCGCAGATCAGGAGCGTCTGTTCCGTACTTTTCCATGCTTGCTTCATAGGTTAAACGAGGAAAAGGAAGCTCTATTTTTGCTCCGATAAGAGCCAATAGGGAGGCCATCATTTCTTCCATAAGGTCAAACAGCTCCTCGCTTTCGGCGAAGCTCATCTCGACGTCAATCTGGGTGAATTCAGGCTGGCGGTCAGCCCTCAAATCTTCATCACGAAAACAACGGACAATCTGAAAATAGCGGTCAAAGCCAGCAATCATCATCAATTGCTTGAAAAGCTGAGGGGATTGAGGAAGAGCATAAAAGCGCCCTCTGTAGATCCGGCTGGGAACGAGGTAATCTCTGGCTCCCTCTGGCGTGGATTTGGTAAGGAAAGGAGTCTCAATCTCTAAAAAGCCCTTGCTGCTCAGGAAATTGCGGACACAGAGAGCAGCCTGATGTCTTAATTTTATGTTGCGCTGCATCCTCGGACGCCTCATATCCAGATACCGGTATTTGAACCGCAGCTCCTCTGAAGCTTGTGGAGGATCAGTGATAACAAAAGGAGTGACCTTAGATGAGCTTAAAATCTTGAGCTCTTCTGCCTCGACCTCCACTTCCCCTGTAGGCAACTGAGGATTCACAGCACTACCCTCTCTCGCTTTGACAACGCCCTTGATTCCCACAACATTTTCCATCTTGATTTTCTTGGCTTTTTGAAGAAGCTTAGCTTTAGAGGAAGTGAAAACGACCTGTACCAAACCTTCTCTGTCTCTGAGGTCAATAAACACCAGGTTGCCAATGTCCCTGAGCTTCTGTACCCATCCAAAAAGAGTCACTCGCAGGCCTACATGCGCCTTGCGTAGTTCTCCACAATAGGTTGTCCTTCTCCAGTTTTGAGGTCTGTCAACTCTTTCTTTTCCCATTCTCTTCATTCCAAGATTAAGAGGATTCCTGGATGATTTTCAGGATTTGTTCTGTGGTTCCTTCTCTTTGAAGACCGGTTTTCATTTCTTTTAGCTGATACCGTTCCTTCTTAACCTCATCCTCTCCGATCATCAAAACCCATGCCGCTCCTAATTTATTCGCCCGACTCAAATGGTTCTTAAGGCTTCTGTCTTTGTATTCGATGAGGCATTCTACTCCCTCTCTCCGCAGAAAACGGGCCAATTGCATCCCAACCTTTTTAGCCTCGTCTCCTAAATAGGCTAAATAAAGGAAATTCTCCTTCTCTTCAACGATAGGAACAACAGAAATAAGTCTTTCCATTCCCACAGCAAAGCCTATCCCGCAGAGCTCTGGTCCTCCAAACTCTTCTACCATATAATCGTATCTCCCCCCGCCGATAATGGCATTCTGAGCGCCCAACTTTGGAGAGATAACCTCAAAGGCAGTCTTTGTGTAATAATCTAATCCACGGACCAGGCGGGGTTCTACTGTATATTTTATTCCGTAGAGCTCAAGATATGAGCAAAACTGGCCAAAGTGTTCCTTACACTCTGCACAGAGGTAATCGATTATTTCAGGAAAAGTGCGAGACATTTCTTGACAGGATTCATTTTTGCAGTCAAAAATCCTCAAAGGATTTGTAACCGTCTTTCTCTGGCAGTCTGGACATAACGATTGCTCGACTTTTTTGGCCTGGCTCCTTAAATCTTTCAGATAAGAAGGGCGGCAGTTTTTGCAGCCGATTGAATTGACCAGGGTCTCAGTCTCCAGAACTCCTAGTTCACTCAGCATAGCACCAGCCATCTCCACGATCTCAGCATCGATGGCCGGGTCTTCTTCTCCAAAAACTTCGATATCCATTTGATGAAACTGACGGAATCGTCCCTTTTGCGGTTTATCGTAACGAAACATTGGTCCTATGTAGTAAAACCGTAAGTGTTCGGGTTTCAGATAAAGCCGATTTTCGATGATTGAGCGGACTATTGAGGGAGTATACTCTGGTCGGAGAGTCAGGGACCTCCCTCCTTTGTCTGTGAAAGTGTACATCTCTTTGATAACTATATCTGTTGTCAGCCCGGTTCCTCTTTCGAAAAGTTCAGTAGCTTCAAAAACAGGAGTCCTGATTTCTCTGTAGCCATAAAGCTGAAAAATCCTCTTGGCCACGGCTTCTACCTTCTGCCATTTTTTCGCTTCTTTAGGAAGGATATCTTTTGTTCCCTTTATGGCTGAAATCAGTTTTTTTTCCTGAATTTTCTTTTTCATTCTCCGGCAAAGATTCCGATTTTCCTAAATTTTTGGTATCTCTCTTCCAGTCTCTCTTCTGGAGATATCTCCTCCAACTTTTTCAAAGTCATGTTCAGCTGTTTGTCAACATTCTTGAAAGTCTGTTCATAGTCTGTATGGGCAGCTCCAGGAGGCTCAGGAATGATCTTATCTACGATTCCCATGCTCAATAGATCTTCAGCCTGAATCTTCAGGTTCTTAGCCGCTATATCAGTAGCTTTCTGGTCTTTCCAGAGTATAGCCGCACAGCCCTCAGGAGAAATGACAGAATAGAAAGAATACTGAAGCATGAGAATCCTGTCGCCCACACCTATGGCTAAGGCACCTCCGCTGCCTCCTTCGCCGATGACAACATTAACAACTGGAACTCTCAGTTTTGAAATCTCCTTTAGATTGCAAGCAATCGCTTCTGCCTGACCCCTTTCCTCTGCTTCAATGCCAGGGAAAGCACCAGGTGTATCGATCAAGGTTACAACTGGAAGGCCAAATTTTTCGGCCATCTTCATGACTCTCAGGGCCTTACGGAAGCCCTCTGGATTGGGCTGGCCAAAATTGCGCTCGATTCTTTCTGTTGTGGACCTTCCCTTCTGATGACCGATGAAAGCAGTTGTCCGGCCCTTATAAAAACCAAGTCCACCCACTATGGCTGGGTCATCTCCAGCCCTGCGGTCACCATGAATTTCCATAAAATCGGTTGCAAGATAGTCAATGTAATCCAGAGTATAGGGCCTCTTTGGATGACGGGCTATCTGGACAGTGTGCAAGGCTGTCAGGCGAGGGCTGATCTTGGCCCATTCCTTTTCTATCCCCTGTCTGAGCCGAGCAATCTTATCCTCTTTCCCTGGATCCTCACCATATTCTAACTCGTCTATCTTCTTTTTAAACTGGACGATGTTCTTTTCCAATTTATAAAAATCTGCTTCTTTGTTCATGAGTCTTGTCGAGAAAATTAATCTAACCCGTTTATTCTATAGAGTTGCACAAATCAATGTCAAGCAAAGCAATGGTCGGGACATTGGGCTATAAAACACACAATCCCCTCTTCTATTCTGACACTGAAATGATCTTTAATCTCTGGGAAGGGATAACTAACGACTTCAAATTCCCCTGCTCATCTGTCTCTAGCTCAATCTCTATCCCTTTTCTATTCATAACAAGAATACAAGGAGAATCTTCCTTTGGCTCCAGGGTAAAAGACATCTCAAGCTGAGGAATAATGTAAGCAGAAAGCTCAAGCTGCTCTTGAAGCTGGCAACGGAATTTTTTGGTGATGACAACATAGGGAGAATAGATGGCATTGGGCAGCAGAAAAGCATCCCTTTTGACTGAAACTGTGGTTTTCCTCTCCTGTCCTGAAACCTGAGTGATAATTACTGCTCCACTCTCAGAAAAGAAACTCCTAATCTCCTGTTTTACTCCACTTACAGAACCTTTAAAATGAAATTCAAGAGGAATAAAACTTCTGTTGAGACGGATTCTGATTGAATCAATCTCCAGGGCAATCGGCCTAGTCATCTGGCCTGAAGCCTGAAGAATAAAGCTTTTCTCACTCGACTGCCAGGAGTACTCTTCGAAACCCACCTTCTCCTCCCTGAAATAGATATGAAGAAGGCCTTCTTCCTTGCTCTCTTGAGAAAAGAGCACGATGAAAAAGAATAGAATTAAGAAAAGGAAAATGAGAAGGATTTTTTTAAGCACCATGATATTTTGCGGCTTCTCTTATTCCACAACTACCGCAGTTCCGTAGGCTAAAATCTCCGAGGCACTCTGCATAATCATAGAGGTTGTGAAGCGCACATTAATAATCGCATTGGCCCCCAAGCTCTCAGCCTCCTCCAGCGGAATTTCTGCCCTCTGGCTGCTCCGCTTTAGATAATCGAGACATAGATTCCTCATCAACCGATAAAACCACGGGAAAAAAGGCTTTTTGGTATCAAATCTATTGATTTTGCGGAAGGCTCTTATGAAAGCCTCCTGCGAAATATCCAAAGCATCCTCGGAATTATGAGCAAAACTTAAACATATATAATAGGCTCTCTTCATATATTTCACCACGATAATCTGGCAAGCTTTTCTATCTCCCTTTTTTACCCGTTCAAGGGCTTCCGCTTCTGAAAGTAATTTATCAACTTTCATCTCAACCTTAGTTGCCTCTAGAACGAATCCTCTCTTTAAAGCCCTTTGCTCTGACATTTCTTATCCACTCTACATCATATAATACTGTTCTTATCTCAAAATTATTCATTTTCTCTCTCTCTGTCTGATAACTTCAAAAATGAAGATTGAAGCAGCAGCAGCCACGTTAAGAGAATTCAAACGGCCCATGAGAGGAATAGAAAGGATTTTGTCACATTTCTTCCTTATGAGCGGACGCAGTCCTTTGCCTTCTGAACCAAAAACTAATCCTAGCGGAAGGTTGTAATCGAACTCATACCAGTACTCCTTTCTTCCTCCTTCAGCTCCAATTAACCACACTCCTCGCTTCTTTAAATCATTCATAGTAATCGCCAAGTTCTTCACACGGGCTATGTTCATATGCTCCAAAGCTCCGGCTGAAACTTTGGAAACTGTTTGTGTCAACCCAACAGAGCGTCTTTCAGGTATAACTATCCCGTCAACTCCTGCTCCCTCAGCTGTGCGGATAATCGCTCCTAGATTCTGAGGGTCTTCAATTCCGTCCAGCAAGACAAGAAAGGGAAGTCCTGCTTCAGCCATAATATCATCAAGGGAGGAGAATTCCTTAGGAGATAAAAGAGCGACTGCTCCTTGATGCTCCGCTGACAAACTGTCGAGTTTCCTCTTAGGAACAAAGACTACCGGAATATTCTTTGCTCTGGCTAAATGAATAATTTCAGAGACTTTCCTCTGAAATTTCTCCTTCTGGATAAAAATCTTGCTGACTCTCCGGGGAGAAGACTGAATAACCTCCCTAAGAGGATTGAGACGATTGATTTTTTCCATCTTATATTTTTTCTGAGGATAACGTCAATCTCTCTCAGAGTCAACACTCAAAGAAAAATAAGGCTCATCGCAATAATAAGTACTTGAGATGAAAATAAGAAAGAAGAAAGCACAGATGAATCTGAAGGGATGGCTTCGCTCCGTTCAGATTCAATCCACCAGCCCTCCTCTTCTTACAGAAACTTATATGGTTCCATCCAATTGGCATTCCAGCTGCTCATTTTTGCGATGAGCTAAAAAAAATAGAAAAAGGGGGAAAGAAGGCAACTTTTCTTTTGCATCATTCGTATATATTAATGGAAATGAAAAATGAAGAAAGGAGACTCAAGATGAAGACAAAACAGAAATTGGCAATACTTTTAATCGCAGTACTACTCACTTTTGTCGGCTTCAGCCTTATTGCCTCCCCCGCTGCGATAGAATTAGTTAAAGTCGGGAAAGAGGCAGGATATGAAATCATATCCAACGTGCTGGCAAAAGTAGAGACAGATCATCATTCTTATGGAGGATAAAATTAAAAGAATGACGAGAACAATCATCAAGTTCTGGGAATGGTTGGTGAATGATTTCGAGAGATTCCTTCTCTCCAATTTTAGAGGCGGATTAAGCCTTCAGTACCAAACAATTCCCATTTGCTAAGAGGCTGCAGTTTCTATCCAAATGAGCAAATTGCAGCCTCTTTTTTTATCCCTCACATCTCAGCCTCTTTTCACATATCCTTTCTTCTAAATACGAATAAGCTTCTCTCTGATTTTCTGAGGAAAACCAAGATTATTACTGCTTTATTTAAAATGAAAATTACAAGAAGTGAGGGATTGGAGTATAAAGCTCCTTACTCCCACAGATTTTTCAGTTTATTCAAATATCCATCGGTAAGAGAATCGACCAAGCTAACAAGTTCAGGCTGGTTTTTATTAATTTCTAAGGATTTTTTAAAATAGAATAAAGCATCTTTGACTCGTATTAATTCTTTTAGATAAAAATTTCCTACAGTATTTAAAATTAAAAAATCACCCGGATTTTCAAAAATAATTTCATTTATTATATCTTGAGCCTCTCTTTCTCTCCCTGTCCAATAATAAAGCTTTGATAGAATAATTTTGCGCTCTAACTCTAGAGGTGTTAGAGTCTTAATGATACTTATAGCAGCATTTAGGTTTCTGTGACGAATGTAAAAGCCTATTTTTTCCTCAGTGGGTAGCGAGTCAAATTCTCCTTTTATCTGGATTACATCTAAACTCATAAGTGATGGAAATCGCTCTTTCATGATTTTTTCAAGGTTTTTTGCCTTTTCCCACATATTATGACCTACATACATCTTATAGAGTTCACTATAGAATTCTTTTTTATTTCTGTATCTTTCAATATTCTCATTCAATAGCTTCTCTGCTTGTTCAACTTCTCCTCGAAGGAGGTAGACTACGGCTTTTTTATGATTGATCTGAAATCGTATAAAAGGAGCAACCTCTAAATAGGGAGAACGCCCAAAATTTTCGACATTCTCTATCCACCTAAAAACCTTTTCATAATCTGCTTTTCTCATCTCAATATCTGCATACAGTAAACTCAGCAACATTGCATTTTCTTTTCTCTGTCCATAGGATAAAGCTTTATTCAAGTACAGTTCTGATGATAAATAATCTTTCTTCTGATGATAAGCATTTGCAATTTGATAAAGTATATGTCCATCTTCTGGCGATGAGCTATGTGCTCTTTTAAAAAAAGTAAGCTCATTTTTGAAAGAACCAGAATTTATCAACACGGAAGGGATGAATAGAAGAATGATAATCAATACTAAGTATAACTTCACTTTCCCTTTAATTCGGCTTACATATTTCGCAAAAATCCAGATGAAGCCCAATGCAGGTAACATCATGTAGCGAGAATATAGCTTGAATGGAAAAAGATTTGTATACAACAGTAAAAGATGTCCGCTGGTGAAGAAGAGAATAAAAGAGAGAGGTACAATGATTTCATTATCCCTTCTGGATTTTAACAATAAAAGGATAAAAGAGAGGATGAATAGGATTCCTAACGAAAAATACAACAAATTCGTCACATCTCTCAGAGGAAGGAACATGTCATAATAGAAGGAGAAAATGATTGATCTGAAGTAGTACCCTAAGGACGCAAGGGCAACCTTAATATTCTCCGTGACATCTGAGTAGAAAACAAGGCTTAAATTTTTAATCCCTAAAATTTTGTTTTTTAAGATAAAAAAGAAAATGCTGAGAATGGCATTTGATAAATGATAGGGAATTGTAATTTTTCTTCTCTTGACTATCTCATACAAAAACAGAATAGGAAGAAAATATAAAAATGATTCCTTAGATAGAACTCCGATTAGATAAAAAAAAGAGGAACAAATCAAAAAATAGAATTTTCTCTTTTTTATAAAAAATTCAAGAAAAAGAAATGTCAGGCTTGCCCATAACAGTAAAAAAAGATCATTTCTCCCGACAATCCATACAACATTATCAACATTGAGTGGATAAAGGGCAAAAAGAAGGGTTGCTATTTCAGGAAAATATTTTTTTTCTGATTGATACTTGAAAAAAACATAAAGAAATATAAGCGATAGAATATAAATAACGAGATTTGTTAACCTTAAATTCGCGCTTTTGATTCCCCATAATTTATTCTCTACCATAAAGGATAAAGCGAATAACGGTCTATAATAATAATCGATATCGCTTATTCCCAATTGCTCACGGAAATGACTAAATTTAAAAGCAGTCCATAGGGAAGGATTCTCTATGAGTAAGATATTCTGCTGGAGATATACTTTTGAGTCCCATATATATTCATAATCTAAAGTTTTCCAGTATAGACTGAGCACTACAATAATCAGGATGACGATAAAAATAATATCTTTCTTTTTCATTGTTAGGGGGAATTAGACGTATGTCCCCCGTATTCTATTCTTTTTTCATAAAATTTAGCAAGCACAAATGCTACAAACCGGAAGCATCTCCAATTCTTAAGTTCTCTTAAAAAGAGAAGGATTGTTTATGCTCAGCAATTAGGTGATACTTTTAGTTATTTCAAGGAAGATTAAATCGTCATGGCGAGACAACCAAAGGGAACGCGGCAATCTCATTGTAGGGATTTGGTGTAACTTATTTCTATGCTCTTACTCGATTTCTGCTCTGTCCCAGCAGTAAGTGCATATTTTTTCTTTAGGAAGACCGATGGCTTTAACAAGGTTTTCCAGTTTCTGATACTTTAATGTTGTCAACCTTAACCTTTCCTTTATTTTCCCAACCATTGCCTTGTATTTATCTGTCCCGGCCTTAGAAAATTCAGACAAATCTGGGCTGCTTTCTTTTAACTCTTTTATCGCTTTCCTTGCAACAAGATCCAGTTCTGAGCGCGACCTAGAGAAGTTTAAAAATTTGCATGCATGAGTTAAAGGAGGACATGCCGGACGCATATGCACTTCTGAAGCTCCGAAATCGTAAAGCCTCTGTATGGTATCCTGCAATTGCGTGCCTCTGACGATCGAATCCTCACAGAACAGCAATCTCTTGCCTTCGATAATATCCCTAATAGGGATGAGTTTCATTTTTGCCACGAGGTCTCTCACATTCTGGTTCTGAGGCATAAAGCTTCGCGGCCAAGTAGGCGTGTACTTCACAAAGGGCCTCTTAAACGGAATCCCAGCTTCACTCGCATAACCTAAACCATGTCCTATGCCTGAATCAGGAATTCCTGCTACCATATCAATCTCGGTGGAGTCGTTTTTTGCCAGGAAAGATCCACACCGGTTTCTCACCCTCTCAACATTTATCCCCTCATAGTTAGATGCAGGATAGCCATAATAAACCCATAAGAAACCACAAATCTGCATGTTTTGACCAGGAGGCTTCTTCGGCTCAATCCCTTCTTCTGTCATTAAAACAATTTCACCCGGACCAAGGTATTTTTTAATCTCATAGTTAAGGTTAGGAAAAGCACATGTCTCTGAGGTTGCGGCAAAAGCTTCTTCTTTCTCACCGATGACAACCGGTGTTCTTCCGAGCCTGTCTCTTGCTACGTATACTCCTTCATCTGTAAGTAAAAGCAACGAACAAGAGCCTTCAATCGCTTCCTGGGCATTCTGTATCCCATCTTCAAAAGTCGATTCTTGGTCTATCAACGTAGCCACAAGTTCTGTAGGATTTATTTCTGCTCCGCTCATTTCCGAAAAATGGGTAGCTCTTTCTCCAAATATTTTCTTAACGAGTTCGTCTACATTATTGATTTTGGCCACAGTCACAATAGCGTATTTCCCCAGGTGAGACCCAATCAGCAAGGGCTGGTCTTCGTAGTCACTGATAATGCCGATACCTTTTTTGCCAGATAGCTCGGTGATGTCTTGTTCAAATTTGGACCTGAACTGTGCATTCTCGATATTATGGATAAACCTCGTAAATCCATCTGCATTTTCTACAGCTAAACCGCCCCGCCGGGTTCCGAGGTGAGAATGATAATCAGTTCCGTAAAAAAGATCGCTCACGCAATCTTCTTTTGATATCACGCCGAATAATCCGCCCATATTTTCCTCCCTTAAATGTGTGCGAAATCAGTGTTTATTTCTTGATTGTTCCTGATAATCAAAGTGAAAAAAAGGTGAGTATTTCTAAAGTGATTCCTCTTTTGGATAAGAACTGAAGCTATCATCAATAACTTTTCAAAGCATGCAACATTCAAGACTAAATATGACAAATTTCCAACTTCTAATCAAGAAAAAATTGAGATTTTCATTATTCAGCAAACTTTCTTGTCATTGGCATCATAAAATAGCCAAATTATCTATCAGCGGTTTCTTAAAATCTTAAGAATAGATTTACAATAGTAAAAATTCTTTACAACAAATTCACTAATCATATAGGAAATGTCAGAGAGTGACCTGATGTGTATTTCATTATTTTGGCATATTTTTTGCATACATTTTTGAGGGAGGGAAAAAAATGCAAACCGCTCAAAACATAGATTATCAAAAACAAATTGAAGAAGCCTCGAAAAGGGCAAAGGATAAAAAAGTACTCTATTTATACGACGAATTAGGATACAAAAAACTATTAGGTGTATTCAATAAAAAAGCGGCTGTTCAAATAAAAAAAGAACTTCGGAGGAAGAAATTAATCAATCGCCTTACTGAAGTTGACATAAGGACCACCGAACCCGATATCAATTTTATGTAAAAATATTAGACATTTCTTCTTAAGAATCTCGCTTTCTTAAAAGTGCTATCGCCCAGCAGGCAATCGCTCTCCTTTCTCCTATCAATCCGAGCCCTTCATTAGTTTTTGCCTTTATTCCTAGAGAGCCTTTCTCCAGTCCAATAATGGAACAAAGCGTTTCTTTCATCCTCGACACATGGGAAGACAACTTAGGTTCTTCTGCGATAACAACAGAATCAATGTGAGCAACTTCCATATCTCTTGCCTTTATTCTTTTGACCACTTCTTCCAATAATTCTGTGGAACGAATATCTTTGTATTTAGGGTCTGTATCAGGGAAAAGCTGGCCAATATCTCCTTCCCCTAAGGCCCCCAACAGGGAATCTATTATCGCATGAATCAAACAGTCTCCATCAGAATGTCCCACTAATCCTCGGGAAAAAGGGATTTCGACTCCTCCAAGATACAGCTTCCTTCTTTTCTCTAATCTGTGGATGTCATACCCAAGCCCAGCTTTAATCTTCAAGAAAAACCTCCGCTAATTTTATATCCTCAGGGACTGTAATCTTAATGTTCTTGGGATTTCCTTGGACCACATACACTCTCTTCCCCATCCTTTCTACTAAAGCAGCTTCATCGGTGCCATAGTAATTCTCTTGTTGTGCCTTTTCTAGAGCCTCTTTGAGAACAGAGTAGAAAAATCCTTGAGGAGTCTGGACCCTGAACAGCCTTTTTCTCTCTAAAGTCTTAAGAACCTCCTGTTCAGCCACCTCCTTTACCGTATCTTCTACAGGAAGAGCAGGAATTGCTGCCCCTTTTTCTAGAGTTACCTTGATGACTCGGCTGATTAATCCTGCATCAACCAAGGGCCTTGCTGCATCATGAACCAGGACAATCCCAGCTTTTGGCGGATCAATAAGATTGAATCCCTCAAGGACTGAATCCTGTCTTTTCTTTCCTCCTTTGACTACAGATGCAATTTTCTTATATTGAGTAAGAATCTTTTCCCCCCTTTCATCATCCTTCAGGACTAAAATGATCTCATCTACAGACTCATGATTTTCGAATTTCTCAAGGGACCAATCCAAGACAGGTTTTCCCTTTAAAAGCGAAAATTGCTTTGGCGCACCAAAGCGCTCTCCTTCTCCTGCAGCAACAATTACCACTGAAACTTTTTTCATCGATCCTCCTAAGTACAGCCACCGAAAATCATCTTCCCAACTGTCGTCTGAAGTACCGAAATAACGGTGCCCTACTACATATTCTGATTTTATATGGAGATTCAGAATTGTTCAAGCCCTATTGATTCTTAAGCCCTCATATTAAAATTATTCAGAAAAACTCAAGCTCTCTCATCCTTGACAAAATTTGAAAGAGAAATTATGCTAGTTTCAAAAAAATGCAACAAGGGAGGAAGAGTATGAAGCGTCTTTCTAGCATTCTTTTTTGTCTCGTTATGGTTCTTTTGTGGGCAAATCCCATAGGTCAGCTCGCCAAGCCCACTGACACTGCCAATCCAATCGGCGGAAATCTACTCCCATTGGCAAAGCCTCTGCAATTTAAACAGATACGTGTGCCCCTTACCGAAGAGATTGATGATCTGCTTGTTGCAGATCTCAACGGAGACGGATATGCAGATATTTTGACACTTCAAGAGGATAAAAAAACTATCACCGTATTCATGGGAGATAAAAACCAAAAATACATTAAAAAATACATAAGGAAATTTCCCGATGCTGACGACTCATTCATCGGGACTGCGGATTTTGATGGAAACGGCAAGGTGGATGTTGCTGCAGTATGCGGGCCTGCTGAGAAATATCTGGCGATTCTGCCTGGCAAAGGAAACGGTCAGCTTGGAAAGCCCAAGGTGATCAAAGCTACTGAAACGGATGAGCCAAAATTTACACAAGTTGTCATGCTGGATTTCAACGGCGACGGCAAACCCGACATCCTCGGTCTATTGAAGGAAACCTCGACCACAGAGCCGAGCACCATAGTTGCCTTCCGCAATCTAAAGCGTAACAAATTCGAAGTAATCAGAACAACGTTGAACTCATCAACAGCCGCGATTGTTGCCGGCGACTTTGATGGTGATGGCCTGGACGACTTTTTGGGATGCGAGGATCAAAAATACGGCTCAGACTCCTTCACCTTTTACAAGAGCAACAGTGACGGGACTTTCACAGAAGGACATACTATATCAGGAAGCAGCGACATGGTGAGTAAACACATGAAAGCCGCAGACCTGGATGGTGACGGCAGGTTGGATCTGGTTGGCTTCGGCAAAGATTCTTTGTGGACGTGGAAAGGCGCTAAAGGTGTAAAGTTCAAGAAAAAGAAAAAAGTAAAAGGCTCAGACGATGGACATCGTTTATTTGTCGTCGATCTTAATAAAGACAACAATCCAGATATCCTTACCTCACATTCTGATGGAGTGTGGATTTACACCAATAAGGGCAAAGGAAAATTCGGGCCTCCAGCCAAGCTTGCCGAATCCGCCTCTTTCTATAACGACCCACTTGGCTGCGGAGATATCACTGAGGACGGGAAACCGGATATCATCGCCCGGTTTTCTGACACAGATGTACTCACTTTCATTAACGGCGGCAAACCCGCTACTCTAAATATCTCCAATCTTAACCTAACTAACATAAATTACTGGGGGGTCTATGGTGCATATATAAGTGGTCATTTCTCGTTCTCTGGCTCTGGCATAGACCTTAGATATACAGGGAAAGAGGGCTCTTCAAACAATGCCTATATTGAGGTCTGGGCATATTTCGATTTTGGCACTTGGAGTAAAACAGGATGGGGTATTGACTCTGGCCCATACTTACATAAGCCTGGACAAAATTTCGGAACGATATACTTCAATGATGTGTTTATATGGACGGGTATAGCCGGCACCCATACTCTTTCTCCAGCAACGACGATGAAAATAAGAGAATTCTATCTAGTCGATTACAATGCGGTCTGCAGTAATAAGCTTAGCGAGTACTGAAAAAATAGTCCTCAGTTAGGATCCACCCCTTTCCTTCTCATGCGCCAACAATTACTACTGAAACTTTTTTCATCAATTCTCCTGGTTGTAGCGGCCAAAAATCATCTTTCCCACTGTTGTCTGAAGGACTGAAGTGACGGTTATCTCAATGTTCTGTCCTATCATTTTTCTCGAGTTATCCACAACAACCATGGTCCCGTCATCTAAATAAGCAATGCCTTGATCTTTCTCTTTTCCCTCTTTGAGAATAAAAACTTTCATCGTTTCTCCAGGTAAAACGACAGGTCTGAGAGCATTAGCTAATTCATTAATATTCAGAACGGGTATCCCTTGAAGCTGGGCCACTTTATTTAGATTAAAATCATTAGTGACAATTTTAGCATCCTGTTGCTTGGCAAATTCAATTATTTTAGAATCAACATCTTTGACATCAACAAAATCGGCTTCAGAAATGACAACAGATACCTGGGAAGACTTTTGGAGATGGTCTAACACATCCAGCCCTCTCCTCCCCCTCTGCCTTTTTAGACTATCGGCCGAGTCAGCAACAAACTGAAGCTCTTTCAAAATGAATTGAGGCACAACAAGGGTGCCCTCGATAAAAGCTGTATCACAAATATCAGCGATTCGGCCGTCTATGATGACACTCGTATCAAGGATTTTATAACTGCGGCCCACACTTTTTTCTTTTAGAAAGCGAAAAAAATAGGCTGGATCAAGCCACTCAGACTTCCGTGTGCCCACCAAAAAACCAATATAAGGCATGATGATGAGAAAAAAGATCCTGATAAAGGTTGTAGTAGGGGAGTCTTGTGTTATCGTCTCATAAATGGTACCCAGAACCCATCCCAAAAATACACCTGCAAAAGTCCCAACTGTTGAAGCCCAAATGATATTAAACTGGGTCTTTCTTATTCTGGTTTCAAGATAAATAATGACAACACTCAGCAAAAAGCCCAGGGCAGCCCCTAAATAAGAATTTAAATTAAAAGGAGGGAAGAAATATCCAGATAAGGTGATTAATAAGATGACAAAAAGCCGAAAAATAAAAATACTCATTATGAATTTCCTTAAAAAATATGATTTATGGCTTGTTTAAGATTCCGAACCCCTAAGAGGCTCATCTTCTTTCTTTCTTTTTCCTCAATATGCGAAAGGTTGCCTTGAGGCAAAATGATTGTTTTGAAGCCCAGAGAATGAGCCTCTTTCAATCTGGCTAGCGGTTGGCTTACTGACCTAACTTCACCGCTCAGGCCCACTTCACCAAAGATTGAAACATCAGAGGGGATAGCCTTATTCTTCAAGCAAGAAATAACTGCCATGACTACACCTAAGTCAGCGGCAGGTTCATTAAGGGTCAGCCCCCCAGCTACATTAAGATAAATATCTTCTCCAGCAAAACTAAAACCTAGCTTTTTCTCGACGATAGCTAGGAGCATGGCTGTCCGAAAATGGTCAAGGCCAACGGTCATTCTCCTTGGATTCCCTGAAAATAAAGTGGATGAAACCAGGGCTTGTATTTCGGCCAATAAAGGCCGAGTGCCTTTAATGGTACAAATCACCGCACTCCCTGTTTCTTGGGAAGGTCGTTCCTTCAAGAAAAAGGCAGAAGGATTTGATACAGCCTGAAGCCCTTTACTTCCCATCTCAAAAATGGCTATTTCTGAAACGGGTCCAAATCTGTTTTTAAAAGCTCGAAGCACCCTGTGTGTATGATCTCTTTCTCCCTCAAAATAAAGAACCACATCCACCATGTGCTCCAGGGATTTAGGCCCAGCCAAAGAACCCTCTTTAGTTATATGGCCGATAAGGAAGGATGAAACCTGATTTTTTTTGGCAAACCTAAATATCTGATTTGCCACCTCTCGAACTTGACTGATCGTTCCTGGGGTAGAAGACAACTTGGAAGAGAAGACGGTCTGGATAGAATCCAGGACCAAAACCCGAGGATTCAGCTTTTCAGCTTGGTTAATGATTCGTTCCAGGTTTGTCTCAGCTAATAAATACATTTCCTCATCTCTAAAACCAAGCCTTTCGCCTCGAATCTTTATCTGCTCTAGAGACTCTTCTCCCGAAACATACAGCACTTTCTCTCCTTGAGAGGAAAAATCCTGAGAAACTTGAAGAAGAAGCGTTGATTTACCTACCCCTGGTTCCCCACCGATTAAAACCAGGGAACCGAGCACAACTCCCCCTCCAATAACCTGGTCAAATTCCTCAATCTTGGTCTTAATCCTCGGTTTTTTGAACTCCTTAATATCCCCATAGAGAATAGGCTCAGAAGGAGGAAAAGAATATTCAGCCGATACATCTTCTTCCACCTCTTCGATCATAGTGTTCCACTGGCCGCAACCAGAACATCTCCCCAACCATTTTGGGGATTGAAACCCACAATTCTGGCAGATAAAAACTGTCTTATCTTTCATCGAAATCTCAGGCCCAGACCAAAGAATATTTCTCTTTTTGAAGCTAAAGCAAAATCATCTATTCCAAGTACCAAATAAAAATAATCACGGAGCCCATAATGCGACCAGAACCTGAAATGAGGCCAAGGGCGTCTATTAAGATCAAAACTATCAAGACTGAACTTTAATCTGTCTCGAGCGAGATAATAATCAACTCCAGCTCCAAAGCTTGATTCAATGATCCCTACCCTGGGAGCTAAATCTCCCCAACGGATACCGCCCTGAGTAGAATAGGTAAATTTATCCAGCCAAGGATCTCGAACGATTTGAGCCAATAAGAATTTTTTAGAATCTGGCCATAGAGCAAGAGAGAGATAACTTTTCAGCCAATCGCTGTCAGGATAGTAATCAGCCCTAACTCCAACATCGACCCTAAGCCTGGATAAAGGCCGGAGGGCTCTACTCACATCATCAACAGCTCTTTCAGCTTTTTTGTATAATTCAGGTTGGTGAATAAGTTTCCCTAAAGTTCCTTCTCCCTTATTTATCTTCTCCAAAGATTCGTTCAAAAGTTCAAAAGATTTCTCTGTCTTGTTGATTAACTCCTTTATCCTTCCTAAATTTACCTTTATCCCTTCCCTGTTTTCTTCTGCGATATCTTTTAAAAGATGGATCAGCTCATCTAGATTCTCTGATATTTCTTTGACTCTTTTATCAAAATTTTGGACAGCTTTAGCCGAGCTTTCAACAGCCTGGTCAAGGTCTCCTCTGCTTGTACTAAAAAATTCTTTCAAGTCAGAAGTTAATGAAAAAAGATTCTGAAGGACACCCTTAAAACTGGCCTCTGATTCTTCTTCTCCGATGATTTCTTTTAAAGCCTGACTCATCTCTCTGATCTCGTCACCAACAGAAAGGACCAGATTTCCCACCTTGTCCAGGCTGAGAGAAGGCTGCCCTTCTATTGTTTCTCCTGGTTTATAAACATCTTCCTCATCTCCAGGAGAAATTTCGACATATTTCTCCCCAACCATTCCCAACGAGGCTATGCTCGCTTTTGAATCGTGGGGTATCTTCGTATCCTGGTCAATATTCATCTCAACTTCTGCCCTGTTTCTCTTTAATCTTATATCCTTGACATAACCGATTTTTACTCCTGCTATCCTCACCACTGCTCTCTTTTCCAATCCCGCAGTGGTGTCAAAATAGGCATAGAGAACATATCCCGGTTTTCTAAAATAAACACTCATATCGCCTACAATAAATATAAACATGGCCAGGATAAACAAAGCAATACCGATAAAAATTCCGATCCTTATTTCTCTTTTCATCTCCTCACTACCATTCTTTAATTGGCCCCTCTGCTTGCCCATGAATGAACTGCTGGACCACTTGACTTTTTGAGTTTCTTATCTCTTCTGGAGTTCCTGTTTCGATGATTTTCCCCTCATACAGCATTGAAATCCTATCTGCCACTTTATAGCAACTCGCCATATCATGGGTTATGACGACAGAAGTCACCTTTAACTCTCTTCCCATCAGATTAATCAAATCATTGATTGCATCTGCCCTTATTGGGTCAATCCCTGTTGAAGGCTCATCGTAGAGGATGATATCAGGCCGGTAAGCTATCGCCCGTGCAAGACCAACTCTCTTCTTCATGCCCCCGCTCAGCTCATAAGGCATGAGATTCTCGACATCTCTCAATCCAACTTTGGCCAAGCTTTCCTTGACCAATTCCTTGATTTTGTCGGGAGGGTAGTCTGTGTATCTCACCAGACCAAAACCGACATTATCACCGACTGTAAGGCTGTCAAAGAGAGCGGCGCCTTGGAAGAGCATCCCGAACTTTCTGGTTACTTTCTGGAGTTCATCCTCTCTGAGACGTGTTATTTCCACTCCATCCACATAAATCTCTCCTCGGTCAGGTTTGAGAATTCCGATCAAATGCTTTATCAAAACACTCTTTCCCGAGCCACTTTGACCGATGATAACTCTGGTCTCTCCTTTGTCAACTTCAAGGTTCACACCCCGGAGGACGTCCTGCCCCCCTAAAGATTTATGAAGATCGACTATTTCAATCATCTGGTTAAACTCGCAGGAAGCGCTTTACTTATGAAAAAGTTGAAGATTAAAATGCTGATACTGGCTATGACCACTGTCCTCGTGGTAGCCCTGCCTACTCCTTCTGCTCCTCCTTCGGCTTTCAATCCTTGCCAGCAGCCAACTATGGCGATAATGACGCCAAATACACTTGCCTTGAGAAGACCACTGACGATGTCCCATATCTCTAGGTAAAGCAAAGTATTTTTCAGATATATGATTCTGTTGACGTTCATGATGACAACATTGTAAAAAAACCCTGCTGTAATTCCAATTATATCTCCATACAGGGTCAGAATAGGAAGCATAAGAAAGGAAGCCAGCGTTCTAGGAACGATAAGGTACTGAATCGGATTCGCCCCTAGGCTGTGGAGGGCGTCTATTTGTTCGGTAATTTTCATGGTCCCAATTTCAGCAGCCATAGCTGAACCTACACGGCCCGTAACCATTAAACCCACTAGAATGGGGATAAGCTCCTTGGATAGCCCCAGGGAGATGATCGGTCCTCCATAAGTCTCTGAACCAGGTCCAATGTAGCGATGAAATCCTATGTATGTTTGGAGTCCAAAAACAAGCCCGCCAAAGGCAGCGGTAAGAGATACTACGGGTAGAGATCTCACTCCAATCGACTCTAGCTGCTGAATGAATATTTTCTTTTCCCAAGGTCTCCTAAACATATTCTTGACGGTCTTACCGAAGAGTATTCCCGCTTCACCGAGCTGTTGAAAAAATGGAAGAAGAAGAGGAAGTCTTACCCGAGAGTTCATTGGTTAGGCCTTAGAATACTGAAATTCAAGATCGGCAAATCGAGCATATTCCCTGATAAAGGCAAGATTGACCATCCCCACAGGACCATTCCTTTGCTTGGCCACATTAACTTCAGCAATTCCTTTTATGTTCTCGTCATGAGGACGATAGAATTCAGGACGATAAATGAAAACCACCACATCTGCATCCTGCTCGATTGCCCCTGATTCCCTTAAATCAGAAAGCTGGGGACGTGGTTCCCGACGTCCCCTCTCAGGAGCACGACTCAACTGGGAAATGCCCACTACTGGGATCTTAATTTCCTTGGCTAATTCTTTTAAAGAACGGGAAATGTATGACATTTCCTGAGTCCTGTTTTCGAACCTCCCTCCAGGCCTCATAAGCTGCATATAATCTATGAAGAGCACATCAAGATTCTGTTCCATCTTCAACCTTCTCGCTTTTGCCTTCATTTCCATCACAGTCAAGGCTGCTGTTTCATCCACAAATATCTTTGTTTTGGAAAGAGCTTCAGCACTGAGCTTTAGCTTTTCAAAGTCTCTTTCGCTGATAAAACCTGTTCTCACTTTCTTGATATCTAACTGAGCCTCACCACAAAGCAGTCTGATAACAACTTGCTCTTTGGCCATTTCCAAAGAAAAAAAGCCTACCGCGTAATCTGTTTTGATACCAACATAATGAGAAATATTCAAGCTAAGAGCTGTTTTTCCCATGGAGGGGCGCCCAGCTATCACAATGAACTCTGAATTGTGGAAACCTGAAGTCAGGCCGTCTAAATCCCGGAAACCTGTGGGGATTCCTGTGACAATCTCCTGTCTCTCAGAGATGGCATTGATCATCTCCAGGGTAGGGTCTGTCAAAGAGCTAACTGGAACAAACCCCGGTTTAATCCTCTGTTCAGCTACGTCGGAAATTGCACTTTGAGCTTCATCCAAAAGGAGGTCTGCATCCTCCTTCTGTTCATAGCTCGAACTAATTATCTTGGCAGAAGAAAGAATAAGATGTCTCAAAAGAGACTTTTCCTTAATTATTCGAGCATGGTATTCGACATTCAAGCTCTTAGGCACTCCATCCATTAAAGAGGAAAGATAGGATGCCCCGCCAACTTCCTCAAGAACACCAGCCTTTTGGAGCTCTTCACTCAAGGTAACTAAGTCAATGGGTTGTCCTTTATCCACTAAAGCGATCATTGTTTCGATAATCTTCTGATGTGCTTCCTTGTAAAAATCTTCAGGAGAGATTATGGACAAAACCACATTAAGATTCTCATTCTTAACGAAAATTCCTCCTAAGACAGTCTTTTCGGCCTCAGTGGCTTGAGGAGGGGTTTTTTTCAAAAACATTAAATCAAATTCCACTGTTCCCTCTCCCTAATTATTTAAAAATATATATTGTTTATTATTCATTGCTTACTTTCTTCGGTCTTCTCCTCTGGGTCTTCCTCGCCTGGTGTTTGATTCTCCCCTTCATGTTTCTTTTCTGTCTCTTTTCCTGCTTTTTCTGCTTGTTTTTCTTCTTCTTGGACCTCCTCCTCAGGTTCTTTAGCCTCTCCTTCATCTCTTTTGGCTTCCTCCCCGCTTTCTTTTGCTTCGTCTTTTTTAGCCTCTTCCTCTTTTACCTCTTTCCCCTCTACTGTTGCTTCACTTTCACCCTCTTTTGTCTCTTCTTTCTTAGCTTCTTCTTTAACTTCCTCTATTCCTTTCTCTTCTTCCCTCCCTTTTATTTCTTCTTCTGCCTCTTTCTCGGTTTCCTTAGCCTCCTTCTCTACCTCTTTGATCTCCTTTTCTTCCTTCTTTTCTTTCTCTTCCTTGGCTTTCTCTTCTTTTGCCTCTTCTTCCCTGACAACCTCAACCTTTATTTCGGCCCGGTCATCGTGGAAAACCTTAATAGGCACAGCATAATTGCCGAGCCTTTTTATGGGCTCATCTAAGAGAACCTTCTTTTTATCAATTTCAAAACCTAGTTTCTCTAATCCTTCCTTTATATCTGAGGAACTCACTGAGCCAAAAATCACATCTTTCTCTCCTGCTTTTCTTTGAAAAGTAAGAGAAACCTCGTTTAGCTTTTGGATAAGACCCTGAAAAGACTGCCTCTCCTGTTCTACTTTCTTCAATAGGGCCTGTCTTTCTATTTCGATCATTTTCAGGTTGGAAGAGGTCACTTCCAGAGCTAACTTTTTTGGGATGAGATAATTTCTCCCGTATCCAGAAGAAACCTCCACAAGACCTCCCTTCCTCCCTAAGTTTTCAACATCCTCTTTCAGGATTATTTTCATTCTTCCTCCAAAAGTGTTTCCTTTAATCTTCTACAAAGGGAAGCAATGCCATTAGTCGCGCTCTTTTTACGGCAACAGCGAGCTTCCGCTGATGGAAGGCACAGGTTCCAGTAACTCGTCTTGGTAAAATCTTTCCCCTGTCAGGAACATATTTCTTCAAGATGTCGATATTTTTATAATCGATATCTCTCACGTTTGTCTCACAGAAACGACAAACCTTCTTTTTAGGGGGAAAGAATCTGCGGCTTGTGCTTCTATCTCTTCTTTCTTCTCTATTCATCCTCACTCTTCCTCCTTTGTTTCTTCTGAAGATACATCTTCTTCAACGGGAAGCTCTTCTGCCTTTTCTTCTGTAGGCTCGGCTTTCTTCTCCTTCTTTGCTCTAAGAGCCTTCTTCTTTTTCCTGATATTCTCTTTTTCTTCTTTTCTTATCGTCAAATAATGAAGAATGGCATCTGATTGTTTGAATCGCCTTTCAAGCTCTGGAAGCACATCTGGGTCTCCATTATAATGGAAAAAAACATAGAAAGCTTCTTCAAACTTATTGATGGGATAAGCCAATTTCCGTTTCCCCCATCTATCTTCTTTCAGCATCTTTCCTTTCTTCTTAGATATTACTTCAGCCATCTGACCGATAAGCTCATCCATCTCTTCTTCAGATAAATTGGGGGAAATCAAGAATCCTGTTTCGTATTGTCTCATTAAAACCTCCTTACGGATTTAAAGCTCCTTTTCAAAAAAAGGAACAAGGAGATACCTTTATATTACTGATGAAGGATCGTTTAATTCAATAGTGTCTTCTTTTTATTGTAAATGTTCATAGCTTTCTCGATCTCACCAGCTAAGATCATCTCCAATGCCTCTTGGGCCTTTTCTAAACTCTTCTGCAGAAGATGTTTCTCTTCCTTATTAAAGGAAGATAACACAAAACTTGTGACATCATTCTCAGATAATGAAGAGCCGATTCCCAACCTGATCCTGGGAAATTTTGTTGATTCGAGCTCTCGGACAATTGAATTCATGCCTCTATGAGTCCCGGGGCCTCCTTCTTTTCTCACCCTGATTTCCCCTACAGGAATATCCAAATCATCATAAATAATGACGAAATTTTCAGGGCTAATTCTCAGTTCATCCATTATCTCACTGACTACCTTTCCATTCTCGTTCATGAAAGTTTGGGGAATAACCAGCCGGACTCTTTCGTCTGATTTCACCACTTCTCCAGCCTTGGCTAAATATTTTTTCCTTTTCAGTTTTACCTTCCACTCTCTGGCTAATTTCTTAATGAAGAGAAAACCAGCGTTATGTCTTGTCCGAGAATATCTCCTTCCGGGATTTCCCAATCCCACCACGATCCACAACTATTCCTTCTCCCCTTCCTCTTCAACCTCCTTCTTCTTTTCCTTCTTCTTTTCCTCTTCGACTTCTTCCTTTTCCTTCTTAATCACCTCTGGCTCTCCCTCTTCTCCAATAACCTCTTCCTCTTCCACTACTTCCTCTTCCACTACTTCCTCTTCCTTATGAGGAACATTGATGAGAATAAGCATATCATCCATATCACTGAGGATTTCTGCGCCTTCAGGAGGCCTAATATCCTCTACCTTCAACGATTGATGAACATGAAGATCGCTTATATCTATCTCAATATTCTCAGGGATATCTTTTGGAAGACACTGTACTTCTACTTCTCGAGTGATAAAATCAACAAACCCACCTTCTGACTTAACCCCCACGGCTTCTCCCACAGGAACAACCGGCACAGATACTTGAATAGATTTATCCATGGCAATCTGAACAAAGTCTACATGAATAATCTCATCTGTAACAGGGTCTATCTGTAATTCTTTAATCATGGCGTCTCTACTCTCAGAATTAAAGGATATTTTAAATATTGTGTTTTCTCCAGCCTCAGATTTTAAGATTTTGATTATATCATTTTTGAGTACGATGAGTGGAATGCTAGGGATATCCGCTCCGTAGAGGATAACAGGTACTTTGTCTTCGATTCTGATTCGACGGGATGCATTTTTCCCGAAAACCTCCCTTTTTTCACCTTTAATCTTGAAACCCATGTTTCCTCCTTAAACAAACAATGAACTCACTGAACTGCCTTCGTTTATCCTCCGAATAGCCTCTCCAAAAAGCTCGGCCACTGAAAGGACGTCAATCTTCTGATTGTCTCTCTTTCCTTCTGGCAAAGCGATTGTATTCGTCACAATCAACTTATCCATCTCTGAATTCTCTATTTTTTCTACGGCTTCCCCTGAGAGAACAGCGTGGGTACAGGCTGCATATATCTTTTTTACTCCTTCTCGCTTCAAGGCCCCCACACACTGAACAAGAGTCCCTCCAGTATCCACCATATCATCCAGGATGACAGCATTCCGACCTTTGACTTCTCCAATGACATGGAGCACCTGAGTTTCATTCGGCGCTGGCCTTCGTTTATCTATAATGGCTAACATGGCTTCTGTCCTTTTAGCAAACACTCTGGCCCGACCAACTCCTCCTGCATCCGGAGAAACAATAGTCAGATCCCCTAGACCAAAATTCTCAATATACTTTGACAACACAGGAGCAGCCATCAGGTTATCAACAGGAATAGAGAAAAAGCCCTGAATTTGAGGAGAATGAAGGTCCATGGTTAAAACCCTATCAGCTCCTGCAGCTTCCAGTAAATCAGCCATGAGACGCGCTGAAATTGGAACTCGGGGTCGGTCTTTCCAATCTTGGCGAGCATAACAATAATAAGGAATGACAGCAGTGACTCTTTCAGCAGAGGCCCGCTTAAAGGCATCAATCATAAGAAAAAGCTCCATCATGTGAAAATTGGCATCGTATGACCCAGACTGAATGACAAAAACATCAGCTCCTCTCACATTTTCGTCGATGTAAAAATGAATTTCTCCATCACTAAATCTCTCTAAGACAGATTTTCCCAATTCAATTCCTAAGTATTTCCCAATTTCTTCAGCTAAACCACGATTTGAAGAACCAGTGAATATCTTCATGTTTTTATCAAGCTTCACTCAATCCTCCCTAGATGCCCTCTCCAAAATGGAGAAAATCTATTCCTATAACTGGGGTGGGAGGATTCGAACCTCCGAATGGCGGATCCAAAGTCCGCTGCCTTACCGCTTGGCTACACCCCAATCTTTAGCCTCTCCCAGTAGCTTTTCCGCGACAGTGTCTCAACCAGAAGAGAGGGGCAACTCTGCTTCAACTTTTCCAGTCCTTCCTCTGCCTTCTCTTTATCTTTGAAAAGACCAAAAACTGCCGCGCCTGTTCCACTGACTAACGACAATTCTGAGCCTAGATTTTGAAAAAGATTCTTTATAACTCTTAATTGGGGATATAAACTAAAAATCGTTTCTTCTAGGCTATTTGTTAAGTAACAATAATTTCTGCCGGTCAGAAACTTGATAATTTTACTGTCTTTATCCTCTGAAGTCAAGACAAGAGGAAGACGACTATAAACTGAGGAGGTGGCAATAGAAAAAGCTGGCAACGCTAAAAGGCAATATGAAGGGTTAATATCTTCCAAAGTAACAATCTTATCTCCCCGCTCTAACCCGAGACATAATCCACCCTCGAGGAAATAGGGCACATCCGCACCTATGTTCTTGCCCAATTCCATCAAGTCTTTCCTGGTCAAGCGAAGACCCCAGATTGTGTTCAAAGCGTAAAGAGACATGGCTGCATTGCTACTCCCCCCTCCTAAACCCTTCCCAGGAGGGATATTTTTCCTAACACGAACCTCAACACCTTGTGAAAGATTAAACCGCTTTTGAAGAAGGAGAGCGGCTTTGTAGATGAGATTATCCTTATTCCAAGGAATAGAATCATCATCTCCTTCTACACGGATTTCGCCATCCGCAACTGTCTTGAATTCCAACGCATCATATAAGCCTATTGACTGGAAGAGAGTTCTGATCTCATGATAGTTGTCCTTTCTTCTTCTTATGACTTCTAATCCCAAATTTATCTTGGCAAAAGATTTAACTTTCATTCTCCAACAATTTTTCGATCTCATCCCAGGTCTTCAGCTCATGCTTTTTTAAAAAGCGTCGCGAAAAGGCAGTCAGTTTTATGGGCTTATTAAAATTTATCTTAAGAATTTTCAGACGCCCTTCACTCAAGGGATGGTGGAAAAGAAGAATTCGGGCAAATTGAGAATCTCCAAAAAACTCTTGGATTTCAAAACGAAAATCTCCTCTTCGTCCAACCAGTATTCTTCCTCTCTCATCCTTTTCAAAATTCCATGTTTCAAGACCCTTCTCCGCCTCTGGGTCCACTCCTGTCCAATGCCCCCGCAAGAGGCTTATCATCTCATATTGATCCAAGCGAAAACCAAGAAATCTATAGATAACCTCTTCAACATCACCTTCCCAATAGACTTTTTTGGAAGGGAGCACAAAAAAAGATTTTTCTTCATCAATGAGAATGTAATAAAGAGACCTCCCAAGAATATCAAAGGACTCGATTCGTCCCTTGTGCGGAAGGAAAAAGAGAAAAGAAAATTTTGTTTTTGAAGTCCCCTGGTCTCCCGTGATCCTTAAGGAACCATACCCTTCCATGCTTTCTATAATTGATGGAAGCGGCGGAAGGGAAAACTTTGAGGGCAAACAGGAGGCAAAACACCCCAAAACAAGTAAAAACAGACCAAAAGATGCTGCCCAACACAAAGAATTCTTTCTATTCTCTAAGAGCCCTTTCAATTTTCTTCTTTACCCTATCCTTATATTCAATGTTTGATTCCAAGGCTTTTTTCCAGTATTTTATGGCTTTGTTTCTTTCTTTTAGTTGGAAATAAAGATCGCCCAAATGATCATTGATTACCGAGTCATTCTGCAATTTATCTACAGCCTTATTTAGATAAAATTCAGCCTTTGTGTAATCTTTCTGCTTGAAATAGGCCCAGCCTAAGCTGTCAAGGTAAGCTCCATTTTCAGGATCTATGGTCAAAGCTTTTTTTATAAACTCCAGTGCTTCCTCAATTTTTTTATCGTTTTCCACGAGCATATAACCCAAATAGTTTAAGGCCTCTGGGCTGTTGGGATTGGATTCAAGAGATTTCCTTAAATACTTCTCAGCTGAGAGATGCTTTTTTTGTCTTTCATAAAGAATACCTAACCGAAAACTATAGAAGAAACTTCTCTTGGAAGGAGGATTTGCATCTTTCTCTATTAAAAATTCATACTCAGAGATTGCCCCTTTGTAATCTCTTTTTTCTTCAAGGAAAAAAGCAAAACTGAGATGAGCCTCTAGATTGTCCTCATCCACCTCGATTAATCGACGATAAGCTTTTTCTGCCTCTTCTAACTTTTTTGTCTCATGAAGGACTTTAGCCTTGGTAAGTAGAGCCTGGGAATTAGAGGACTCAACCTGAAAGACATCCTCGAGGACGCTCAGGGCTTTCTCATAATTTTTCAAAATATAGTGGCTAAATCCCAGCCTGTTGAGAAAAAGGATATCCTGAGAAAAATGCTCTAGGGCTTTCTCATACAGAGAAGCAGCATCCTCCCAGAAATTGTTCAATTCGTACGATTTGCCGAGAAGAAGATACCCTTTATAATTTCTGGAGTTAATGCTTAAGACTTTCTGCAAATTCTTCTGCGCTTCCTCCAATTTCCCTCTCTCGAGTTGAAGCTCTCCTAAATTTAAAAATCCTGTGTCAGAAAAAGGATTAATTTCTGTGTAGCGAAAATAATACTGCTCTGCTTCCTCAAATTGAGATAGTATAAGGCAGATTCTTGCCAGGGAATAATACGCTTCTTCATTTTTTAAATCGAGAGAAATTACTTTAATATATTCCTCCTTGGCTCGCCGAGCGAAATCATACTTCGTCGTTTCATTTGTCCTGGCAGAGAGGGTTCGGGCCAGGTATATCTTCCCTAAAATTTCATGAGCCTGGACATTATCAGGATTGCAGGCAAGAGCTTTTTGAGCAGAATCCTCACTCTTGCCCCACTTCCACATCTCAAAATACAATTCGGCTAGGGTGGAAAAGATGTCTTCAGGATAACTACTTTGCTGAATAGCTTTCAGGTACTCACTTTCTGCTTTCCCAAACTGACCCTCGGCTCTCAACTGGGCTCCCCTTAGCACATGGTAATAGGAATCAGCCTTTGACCCTTCATGCTGTGCCAAAGCAAAAGAACAAAGGGAGGATATGAAAAAATAAAAAAGAATAATCTTTTTTGCCATTAATTCAACCGGAATCCATAGTCATCAGTTTTCTTTGTCTCTTTATCTTTCCTTTCTTTGCTTTTTTGCTCAGATATTTTTTGTTTAGAAAGTCTTCTTTTAGAATTTTCATCAACTAGGTGAAATCCATAATCATCTGTCTTTATCTTCTGCTTCCTTTTCCTAAAAAGAGGGTACAAGGGAGATTTAATCCATTTGCCAAAACAAGAAAGCTTAGGATTGAAAATCATAAGAAGAACAAAAAGTCCAAAAATGACGAGTATGCCGTACATTCCCCAGTTCATTTTATAACCTCAATATTTAGATTGTTCTCTCTCAGAATGATTCTAAAGTAGGCAAATTTATTATATTCCCACCCATGATAATAGTCAACGAACTAAAACTTAGTTTGTTCTGTTTGTCAGGTTTGTTTTGTTTATTCAGTTAGAAATATAGTCAGAAAATTTAAAGTTAATGGAAGGAATGTCCGTTCAGAAAGATGGCATCAGAGGGGCTTTGAGGATAAAATAAGGATGTATCCATCTAAACAGGTAAAATCTTTAGGACTTCCCCTCAAGATCTTTCTGAAAATTTGGATATTTATTCTTTACTCTTTCCTCGCCAATATGGAAGCCTAATATAAAAGCGGAGGAAAAAATTATGATTGTTACGAGAGCTTTAAAGATATCTTTCATTTTCACCTTCCTCTTAAATTCTTGTTTAAAACAAGAAAAAAGTCAAGAATTCAGTTTATGAAATCTAAGATGCTTACAAAATCTGGCTTATACTATTGCCTTGGAGATAAATTGCCCCTATAATTTTGATAGAAGCTCTAAAGCATAGGAAAGACAATGAAAAAATTAATTCTCTCTCTCACTCTGGCTTTTCTCATTCTTAACTCTTCTTCCTCACTAGCTCAAGGAATAAGGAAACCTGTATGCGCCGGACTATTTTACGAAAAAAACGCCAATATCTTATCCGCACAAATCGACAGGTTCCTCCATAATGTAAAAATCAGCAACCCTCCTCCGGGAGAAATCAAAGCTCTTATCATTCCTCACGCTGGTTACATCTACTCTGGCCAAATAGCTGCGCACAGCTATAAACTGGTTCAAGGAAAGGACTATGAGACAGTCATCGTTATCGCCCCTTCCCATCGCTACGGCTTTGAGGGGTGTTCCATCTATCCTCAAGGAGGATACCAGACTCCTCTGGGTGTTGCAGAGATAGACCAAAGCCTCGCCTCAAAACTCTCCAAGGCTTCGGGCTATAGATTCGTTCCTCAAGCTCATAGGGAAGAACACTCAGTAGAAGTCCAAATTCCTTTCATCCAAAAGACTCTTCCTCAGGCTAAAATAGTACCTGTGGTTATGGGGATTCCCCAAAAGAGAACCATGCTAACTCTTGCCAAAGCCCTGGCAGAGGTGGTGCCTGAAAAGAAGGTCCTTATCATTGCTTCAACAGATATGTCTCATTTTGAACCGAAAAAAAGCGCCAATGAAATCGATTCCAACACAATCTCTATCATTCAATCTTTAAACACAAACACTCTCATTAGAAAGATGGAAAGGCATGAAAACATCATGTGCGGTGGCTGCGCGGTGGTTGCTGCTCTCCTCTATGCCCAAAAAAAGGGGGAATCAAAAGTCCAAATTCTTAAATACGGAGATTCATCTCTTTCCGGGGGCTCTCCATTTCGTGTAGTGGGTTATTTAGCTGCTGCCATTTATCTAGAAACACAGGCAGTCAAATTCTCTCTTTCTTCAGAAGAAAAAAAGGCTCTTCTCCGATTAGCCCGTTTGGCTGTTGATCAGTTTATCACAGAGAAAAAGGTCATAGACTATACGACTCAAAACCCAAATTTCCTTGCGAAAAGAGGCGCTTTTGTTACCCTCAAAAGGAGAGGGCGCTTGCGAGGATGCATAGGTTTTATAGAGCCCCTTTTCCCACTTTGCCAAACGGTTATCAGAGCATCAATTTATGCTGCCTATGAGGACCCACGGTTTCCACCAGTCTCAGCTGAGGAATTAAAAGACCTGAGTTTTGAAATTTCTGTGCTTTCCCCTTTAGAAAGAATCAGAGACCCTCGACAAATCAAAATCGGAAAACATGGACTTATCATCTCTAAGAAAGGAAAGAAAGGGCTCCTTCTTCCTCAGGTAGCAACGGAAAATCACTGGTCAAGAGAAGAGTTTCTTCAGCAAACTTGTTTAAAAGCAGGCTTGAATAAGGACGATTGGAAAAACGGGGCTGAGATTACCGTCTTTGAAGCCATCGTCTTCCAGTAGCCCGAGCATCTATTTAAGAAAGTAAGGTCTACTTTTCTGTGATGGGAAAATATTATTAATAAACCTGTATATATTCGAATATCTCTTACATTTATCAATAGCATTATCAATATTTTGATTATACGAGGGACAATGGGTAAGAAAACCGTTTGAAGGAAAGCTCAGGTCAATAGCTTCAAAAACTCGCTGACTTTGCCCCAGCGAGGAAAAGTCAGCTCGGTTTCAGGCTTCGCTCTCCTCTTTTGGGTCAGGCCTTGCCGTTATAGTACGATTTGGACTTCATTTCGACGTCTAGGCATTTCTGCATAATAAGGCCTGACCCCATAGGAACCATGCCCGCTCAGCCCTTCAAACGGTTTTTGTCCGCCATTGACCTTCGCAAAACTGGCATATTGGCTACGTGTTTTCGGCCCCATTGTCTCGAGCATCCCTTTGATTTTTGCTGTATTTCTGTTATAATATTGTCTAATTTAAATTGTTGCGGGGGTATTAAAGATGCCGCTTTACGAGTACAAATGCCTCAAGTGTGGTTCTGTCTATGAGCTCCTTCAAAAGGTAAAGGATGCACCTCTAAAAGAATGCCTAAAATGTGGTAGTCCAGTCAGGAAGTTAATATCTCCCCCAGCGCTACAATTTAAGGGCGAAGGCTGGTATGTTACAGATTATGCTCAAAAGCAAAAGCCTGAGAAGAAAGAAAAAGATGCAAAGATGTCTAAAAGCAAGAAGGAAGCCCCTGCCAAGAAGGGGGATCAATCCTCTTCTTCCGACTAATCAAAAAACTCTTTCCCAGGACTCAAAAATGAAGTGTTATTTTATTTTCCTTGAAAGCATCTCCAAATCTTTGAAAGGAGTCCAGCCTGAGCTTCTCTTTGACAAGTTCTCCTTTAAAGAATAAAATTGTTTTTATGAAAATTGTGGTTAGAGCCCCGAACTGGATTGGTGACAGCATCCTTTCTTTACCGGCTCTGGAGAGTCTAAAAAGGAATTTCTCTCAAGCTCAAATATGGATAGCTGCAAGAGAGGAAATTCAAGATTTATTCATCTCTCTTAATTTTGTGAAGGATGTTATTACTCTTCCTGTAGTCAACAATTTCAAAAACATAAAAGAATCGGCCAAAAAAATTAAAAGCCATCATTTTGACATCAGCCTACTACTAACCAACTCATTCTCCTCAGCTTTCCTCTTCTACCTTGCTAAAATCCCTCAAAGATGGGGATATTTGCGGGACAACAGGGGCTTTATCTTAACAAGGGGAGTGCCCTTAAAAAAAATGGATAATTCGCCGTCTCATCAAGTAGATTATTATCTCAATCTCATCTCAGCTCTGGGCCTTCAAACTTTTCCTCCTGAGTTAGCATTCCCCTTATCTCCCGAGGAAAAGAATTGGGCAAAAAAGAAATTGTCTTCCTTAGGCTATAAGCCAAACAAGCCTCTTGTTATCCTCAACCCTGGTGCCTACTACGGCCCTGCTAAGAGATGGCCAGCTTCTAAATTTGCTGAGTTAGCTAAAATGCTTCAGAAAAAGAAAAAACCGGAGATCCTGATTGTAGGTTCACCTGAAGAAGTCAGCTTGGCAGAATCCATAGCTTCTTCGCTGGATAAAAAGCCGATAAATACAGCTGGCGCCACAACTTTGCGCCAGCTTGCAGCTTTAACCAGCTTTGCTAACCTCTTTATCACTAATGACTCGGGTCCTATGCACATGGCGAGTGCTTTAAGAATACCAGTAATTGCTATATTTGGTCCAACAGACCCTCGGATTACAGGCCCTTTTCACCAACCCTCTGTTGTTGTCAAAAAAGATGTTCCTTGCTGGCCCTGCAGCTACAGAAAGTGTCCCTTTGACCACAGATGTATGATGGATATCGATCCAGAAGATATTTTAGAGGTAAGCCAAAATTTTTTATGATGAAAAGACGTGCGGTATTTCTCGACAGAGATGGAAATATCAACGAGGATGTAGGTTTTCCCAGCCATTTCAGCCAGGTCAACATTTATCCCTACAGCTTCGAAGCTGTAAAAAAAATAAACAGGGCAGGATTTCTGGCTGTCATCATAACCAACCAATCAGGAATAGGAAGAGGATTCCTAACAGAATTAAATCTCCGTGACATTCATCAAAAAATTGAAGTTGCCTTTTCCAAGCACAATGCTTTCTTTGATGGCATTTATTACTGCCCTCATTATCTCTCTTCCTCCAATCCTCTTTACAGCAAAGATTGCTCTTGCCGCAAACCAAATCCGGGGATGGCTCTTCAGGCGGCTTCTGATTTAAATATCGACTTAAATAATTCCTACATGATAGGGGATAAAGTCGAGGATATTCTTTTTGGTTTGAACATCAAAGCCACTCCAATTCTCGTTTTAACTGGCTTTGGCCAAAAATCTCTATCCGCGTTGAAAGAACAAGAAATTCAGCCTGGTTATGTGGCCCAAAACCTCCTTGACGCAGTCAATTGGATTCTCAAAACAGAAAAAATTGAATTGTCTATCTCTGATTGATGTTAGATCCTAGAGAAACCATATCAGGTCAAAATGATTAGATTTGACGATATCCTGGAAAGAGTATCTTCTTCTTACAACGAAAAGGAGATTACTCTTCTACAAAAAGCCTATGTCTTTGCGGCCAAAGCTCATAAAGGACAAACTCGCCGTTCCGGAGAGCCCTATCTTAGCCATCCTCTTGAAGTAACAAATATGCTTGCTGAGATGAACTTGGATAGCACAACTCTAGCCGCTGGGCTTCTGCATGATGTTATGGAGGATTCCGATGTTACAGCCCTTGAAATCAAGGAGGTCTTTGGTAAGGAAATAGCCGATTTGGTAGAGGGGATAACCAAAATTAGCCGTGTTGAGGGTTCCTCCCCGGAAGCTAGGCAGGCGGAAAGTATTCGAAAAATCATCCTTGCCATGACCGATGATTTAAGGATTATCTTTATCAAATTAGCTGACCGCATCCATAACTTAAAGACATTGAAATTCTTAACAGAAGATAAACAAAGACAAATCGCCCAAGAAACCCTTGAAGTCTATGCTCCTTTAGCCAACCGGCTTGGAATGGGTAAAATAAAGGCTGAATTGGAAGACCTTTCCTTTCGTTATGTAGACCCAGATAATTACTTTAAAATTGCTTCCCTTGTTGACCCACAAAGAAAAAAAGCAGAAAAAGAACTCAAAAAGGTTAAGAAAATATTAGAAAACATAATGAAAGAAAATCACATCCCTGCTAAAGTGTATTACCGCATCAAAAGGCCTTACAGCCTTCAAAATAAAATGCAAAGAAGAAGTATAGACTTTGATCAGGTCTATGATTTCAAAGCATTAAGGCTCATCACTGATTCTGTTCAAAACTGCTATGCTGTCTTGGGTATCATTCATCAGGAATGGACTTATCTTCCCCATCGATTCAGAGATTTTATCTCCATGCCAAAGCCAAATCTTTATCAATCTCTCCACACTACCATCATCACTAAAGAAAAACAAACATTCGAGGTTCAAATAAGAACCCAAGACATGCACAATCTAGCCAAAAACGGGATCTCTGCCCACTGGAAATACAAAGAAACGGACCAGCAACATATCATAAAGGAAGATACCAGGCTCCAGTGGTTGAGAGAAATGGTTGACCTTTATAAAGAACAGAAGAGTCCACAGGAATTCTTAAAAACACTGAAAAAAGATCTCATTCCTGAAGAAGTTTATGTTTTTACTCCAAAAGGGAAAGTGATTAATCTCCCTTTAGGAGCATCTGCCTTGGATTTTGCTTTTAAAATACATACAGAGATAGGCTGCAGCGCCTCTCAAGCAAAAATTAACGGAACGCTTGTTCCTCTGAAGACTATTCTCAAGACAGGAGATATCGTGGAAATAATAACAGCTCCAGACATTACACCCAAGCGCGGCTGGCTAAACATAGTTTTTACCTCTTCAGCAAGACATCACATCAAACGATGGCTCAACCTCCAGGATAAAATAAGAAATACAGCTCTCGGGAAGAAACTTTGGGGAAGGGAGAAAAATAAACATAGCCAAATTCCAGCTAAATTCTTTGAAGAAAAAAATTTATTAAGGAGCCTGAACAAGGCTACCAACTTTAATATAAAAAAGATGGAGGACTTTTTTGCTTTGATTGGTTTCGGCAAAATTATCCTCAATAAAAAATTTATGCAAGATCTGCTTTCCACAGAAATGATTGAAAAGAAAAAGGCGTCTCTGGTCAAAAAAGTTATCACAAAAGTGGCAAGGACGAAACCAGGAATTCAGGTTAAAGGGGAAGAAGGATCTCCTGTCAATTTAGCCAAATGCTGTTTTCCTATTAAAGGAGAACCCATAATTGGATACATCACTTCAGGTAAAGGAATAAGAGTCCATTCTCTCCGCTGCCCCCTAGTAAAAAAGGAAATTCTTGACCACCAGCGAATGGTTGAGATCTCCTGGGGTAGTTCTTCAAAAGGGAGCTATAGGGGACGAATCTTGATTAAATCCAAGGATTCACCTGGAGTCTTGGCTAAAGTTGCCTCAGCTATCGCCCAGCTTCAAGGAAATATTACGAAAGCCAATGTGGCTACCTTTGCTGATAAAAAGGCCCAGATTAGACTCAGCCTTATTATTCGCGATATAAAACATCTTGAGTTAATCATAAAAAAGATTTCAGGAATAAAAGAAATTTTTTCTGTAGAAAGAATTTGAAAAGTTAAAGAACCTTAGTAACCTTTCCAGAACGAAGGCATCTCGTACAAACCCAAATCCGTTTGATCCCTTTCTTGCCTTGAACCTTGACTCTTTGTAAATTTGGCTTCCATTTCTTTTTGGAAGCTTTGTGGGAGTGGCTTATGGAGTGTCCAAAAAAGGGCCCTTTCCCGCAGACTTCGCATACTTTTGGCATTTTTTTCTCTCTTTGAGCTACTTTTTATAGCATAATTTAAAAAAAAATTCCAAACAATATTGTTTGTCTGGTTCATCTATCTAGTACGAATTGAAAAAGGGGACGGTTCTATTTTTCAGTTCTTTCTTTAACATAGAAATTGAAGTAACCGGCGGTCTAATCATTACATAAATATAAGAAAAATAGAACCGTCCCCAATATTTGTAAAAAAAATTTTTTACTTTTTACAATTTTCTTCTCATCTTAAAAGCTTCTAGCGTGTTCCGCATGAGCATAGCTACAGTCAAAGGGCCAACTCCTCCTGGAACAGGGGTTAAATATTCGGCCTTATCAAAAACTTGAGGATGAACATCTCCGATAAGAGTGTAACCCTTATCTTCAAGGTCTTTGGCTCTTTTCTCATCTTTACCAAAGAATTCTTCTACTTTGGCTTTATCTGTAAGATGATTCATCCCCACATCCACTACTGTCGCTCCCGGCTTTACGAATTCCGGCGTGACAAAGGCCCCTCTTCCCATGGCCGCCACGAGAATATCCGCTTCCAAGGCCACTTTTGGAAGATTGTCTGTCTTGGAGTGACATGTAATTACAGTCCCGTGTTCATTGGTCATCATTGCTGCCAAAGGCTTCCCCACAATTAAGCTCCGGCCGATGATAACGACCCTCTTTCCCGCTACAGCAATGTCATTAGCCTTCAGAAGCTCCATGATTCCCATGGGTGTGCAAGCTTTGAATCTTTCCTGATTCCACAGCAAGCTTCCCAGACTATAAGGATGAAAGCCATCTACATCCTTTTGCGGGCTGATGGCAGTAATGATTTCATAAGGATCGAAAGACGAGGGGAGGGGAAGCTGGACTAAGATCCCGTCCACATCTTCCTTTCTGTTTAGGCGCTCTATCTCTTCTTCTAAATCCGGTTTTTCCATGTCTTTAGGAAAAGTAAGAATCTCAGATCGGATTCCCAGTCTCTGGCTGGTTCTCTCCTTGGTTCGTAAGTATACTTGCGAAGCCCTGTTTTCTCCTACCAGTATGCCGACCAATCCAGGATCTTCTTTCGTCAAATTTTTGTAATGCTCAACTTGATCCTTCACTTCCTCTCTTATTTTCCTCGCGAGGCTTCTTCCTTCGAGCCAAATACCCATTTATTCCTCCTCAAAAGATTTCCTTTGCATTATACAAGTGTCATCTTTTTATGACAACCAAATTAACCTCAAAGCTCTTTTTTCTCGTAAGGAATTTGGTATGAAAATTGCATAAATACTCAGTTCAGACTTTTTTTGTAAAGCGACGATTGAAAGATGAAAGCCACCCCTCAAGATTTATATATTGAAAAAAAGAATAAGTTAGTAAATAATGATGTAGATGAATAGAAAAGCATTTTTTTTGATCATTCTCTTTTTCGCCCTTACAACCCTTTTCTTGAGCTGCTCCCGTCCTCTCCTTGATCAAAATCTTTTATTCGGAATCCAGGCGGCTCAGAGAGATCTATGGGATGAGGCCATTTTTCGCTGGAAAAAGGTTGTCCAATTGAATCCCAATTCAGCCGCTGCTCACAACAACCTAGCTGTGGCCTACGAAAAAAAGGGTCTCTGGGAAGAGGCAAAAGAGGAATATGAACTTGCAGTAAAACTTGGCCCGGAAAATTCTTACATAAAATCAAATTACAAAAATTTTAAAGATAATTATCCATCAGAAAAGAAAGAAAAAGATGAAAAAAATTAGCATTGTTCTTCTCCTGCTTATTCTCTATTTCTCTTGTGCCCCGCAAAGCTACTGGAAAATAAGGGTAGAGCTGCCTGGAATGGCGGCCTTAAACATGAAGCAGTATAAAAAACTCGTGCTCACTGACTTTTTGGTGGAAAAGGAAACAGAAGATTTTAAATTAAAGAAGGAACTTCTTGACTATTTTTCTTTGGAGATTGGAAACCAATTCAAAGGGAAAATTACATCGGAACAAATCTCTTTAGAAAAAAAGGACTTTTTCCAGAATCAAGATTTTTGGAAAGGCCTCATTCCTGACTCAGCAGAGACCCTCTTCCTTACCGGACATGCTCGATACTCCCAAGAAATACGGAAAGCCATCCTGGAAAAAACCTCAGAGCGCTACCAAGAGCCTGTATCCTCTGCAAAAGGCCTGGCCCAAAGAAAGTTCTTCACCTTAGCTCTCACTCTATACATCATCGATGCTGAAACAGGAGAGATCCTTTACGAGAGAAATTTCAAAGAATCAAAAGGCTATCCCAATCCAAAACAGACTGCTAATTTTGCTTTTTTTGACCTCATGCAGTTGATTAAAGCGAAATTCTTCCGGAATATCTTCGGCGATGAGACATTACAGCAAAGGTACCTTGTCTTTGATTAATTCCGACAAATAAAAGGAGTTACCATGAAAATTTACATAAAATTTCTCGCTTTGCTTTCATTTCTATTCTTCCTCATTTCCTCCAGCCACAGCCAGTCCATGTACTTTCCATATTACGGAAAGAATAAGATTATGTATGAAAAATTCGACTGGCACCACTACGAAACCGAACATTTTGACATTTATTACTACGATGAGAACACTAACGTATTAAAAACAGTTGCTGAATTGGCTGAAAGCGCCTACCAGAGGATTAGCCAGGAGCTCAAACATGCCCTCTCTAAGCGAGTCCCTCTTATTTTCTACAGCACCCATACAGACTTTGAACAGACAAACCTTTATCCCTATCAAGTGCCTGAAGGAGTGATCGCTTTTGCAGAGAGTGTTCTCCATCGAGTTGTTTTGCAAGGAGACATGGCTGTCGATGAACTCCAGGATCTGATAGAGCATGAATTGACTCATATCTTCGAGTATTCCATCCTCTACGGTACCCAGGCAGGGCCTATCTATGAAGTGCGACGACCTCCTCTTTGGGTCTTTGAGGGGCTCGCTGAGTACAACACCCAAACATGGAGACCTGTTTCTCTAATGATCCTCAGAGACGCTGTCTTTAACGACCGAATACCTGAGTTTACTCCATCTGGCAGCCTCTTTTCTAGATATCCTATGCCTGGAGACCCTGCCTATGATTTTGGACACGCTATCTATGATTTCATCGAGCATAAATACGGAAAAAGCGCGGTCAGGCAGCTGCTCTATTCCCTCAAACACACTTCTATGCTCGGAAGCAGGAATCCAATAAGCAAAGCCTTTAAATTAAAACCAAAAGAATTTAACTACGAATTCAAAAAATATCTTCGTCACCGATTTAAGGATTTTCTCAATCGTGAAAACCCTGAAGATTACAGTATCACCTTAGGCCCTGAATTCCCCACAAATCCTTACTATTTTGTTTTTTCCCATGTGCTCTCTCCTTCGGGAGATATAGTGGCTGTCTTGACTTTAAACAGCAAAGATTATGACTTCGATATTCTTCTCATCTCTACCAAAGATGGTTCTGTCATCAAGAACCTAACCAAGGGCTATACTCTGAAGTATGAAAATATAAAGTTCAGTGTTCGCCTCGACCCTTCTGAGGGAAGAGACATTGCCTGGTCTTCAGATGGAGACCAGATAGCCTTTTTTGCTCGAGCCGGGCAAAAACATGACCTCTTTATCATGAATTCTCTGACGGGTAAGATTCTTAAAAAAATTAAAATATTCGTTGACCAGCCATCTGCTCCCTATTTCTTTCCCAGCGGAGAAGAGCTCATTTTTTCAGGTTTCTATAAGGGCGTCCATGATATTTTTAAGGTAAACCTCTCAACTGAGAAAATCCTCAATCTAACCGAAGATTCTCTGTACGAGAAAGCGCCTACAATTTCTCCCGATGGGAAATATGTCGCTTATACAATCCGAATAGACACCTACGATAAGCTTTTCCTATCTCCTCTAAACGACTTAAAGAAAAAGACTCGGTTAACTTTTGGCAAAGGACACACAATAGCCCCTCTCTTTTCTCCTGATTCCAAAGAGATATATTTCTCTGGGGATATTAGAGGAGCTTTTAACATCTATTCCTTAAACATAGAATCGGGCGAGCTCAAGATTTATACAGATGTCAGAACCGGCAATTTTTTCCCCTCCACGCTCCCTAATAATCCAAAAGAGATAATTTTTTCTTCCTTCAATAAGGGAGCATTCCAGGTCTTTAAAGCAGAGTTGGAGGGTGAAGTAGAAAAAACCATAGCTTTTAGCGAGATTGAAGAAGATCAGTCTTTCAAAAAATTTGAGCCTATCATCACTTTAGAAATAAACAAAGAAAAGATTAAAACATACAAGGGACTTGGCAAATTGTACTTGAACGCCAGGCCTCCTGCAGATGTCATCGTTTCCACAGACGGCTCCCTGTACGGCGGTTCTGCCCTTGCTTTCACAGATTTATTGGCAGACCACACTTTTTACCTAATGGCCTACCAAGTGCGCGGTTTTCGTTCTTACCAATTTGCCTACATAAACCAAAAAAGGCGGCTCCAGTACATGGCGAGTGCATCTCAGTTCACCCTGTTCTACTATCCTCCTTATGCTTACTATGACCCTTATTATTACCAACGCTTGACTTATCGCGATGCCATAGCAACTCGTAAGATTACTGGGATAAACCTCAGCACATACTATCCTCTCAACAGGTATTACCGGACCCAAGCATCTCTAGCCTTCTATCGTTATGAAGAAGAATTCCTCGATCCCTATCTCAGACAACAACTTGCTTTCTCTGGCAGGGGTTATAAATCATTCTGGAATGGAAATTGGCTCCTAGCCTCTTTCTCTCTTGTGGGAGAGACGACTCGTTTTAGATTCTATGGCCCTGCCTCTGGGGAAACCTTCAGTCTAACCCTTTCTCAATCAATCCCTGTGTCGGATAGCTTTTTCCAGAACACGAATTTTCATGCCGACTTGCGCAAATACCTGTCCATCGGCTCGGATATGCTTCTGGCTCTTCGATTCGAAGGCTTCTTAAGCCGAGGCCGGGACCCATATATTTACTATTACGGTGGCAATAACCAAGTTCGCTCTATTAACTACGCGAGCATTATTGCCAACGAAGGCTGGTTTGCCAATGCTGAACTCAGGTTCCCTCTTGTAAATACCGCTTCCATACTCATCGGACAAATAGGGCCTGTCCGCGGCACCATCTTCTTCGACATCACTCGCTCCAAAATGAAAGGATTTCCAGCTCAATTCTATACTTGGGATGGAGAAGAAATTCGCCCTGCTGATGCCTTAGGCTCTTTTGGTTATGGACTTGAGTTCTTCTTTTTGGGCATTCCCCTTCATATTGAATTCGTCAAGAGAATAGAAATCCCAGACATCTCAAGTCCTTTTAAGTATGAAACCATCGGCGGTTTTCGGACAGAATTCTGGATTGGCTTCGACTTTTAATTTTTTTTAACTTTTTTATACAATTTTCTTGTATTCTATTTCCTACAGTGCTATTATAAGCCCGCCATTTTTCCCAAAATCAGCAGGGATGGAAGATATTTCCACAGATGTGGAAATATCTGTGGATATCTTCGAGTGATACATGGAACATAAAGATAAATCTAACCCTTGGCTTCAAATAGCAAACGCTCTTCAAAACAAAATAGACAAGAAGAGTTATGAAACTTGGTTTGAACCAACGGTGTACATAGGACAAGACAGCAATGCTCTTTACATTAAAGTCCCAAATTCCTACTTCAAGGATTGGTTGTCTTTTCACTATTCTTCTTTGATAAGCAGTTGCTCTCAAGATCTTTTCGGTAAAAATTTCGACATTAAGTACATATTTGACGAAAACCTGACATCCTTCAAACGGCAATCTCCTCAGGTAAGAAGGATCAAGGATGGGATGCTGCTAAATCCCAATTTGAATCCTAATTATACATTCGACAACTTCGTGGTTGGTTCCTGCAATCAGTTTGCGCAGGCGGCCACTGTGGCCGTAGCCAAGAGCCCAGCAAAGTCGTACAATCCTCTCTACATTTATGGTGGGGCTGGCTTGGGGAAAACTCACTTAATGAATGCTATTGGCCACTATGCCCTCAATAATTTCCGCCGTCTTAAAGTATTGTACATCACTACTGAAAAATTCATGAATGACCTCATTAATCATCTCCAATACGGAAAAATACTTGATTTCCGTCAAAAATACAGAAGCGTCGATGTTCTTCTTATGGATGACATTCACTTCCTTTCTGGGAAAGAGAGAACCAAAGAGGAGTTTTTCCACACTTTTAACCACCTTTACGACAGCCAGAAACAGATTGTTATCTCCAGTGATTGTCCTCCTAAAGAAATTCCAAATCTCGAAGATAGGTTTCGATCTCGATTCGAATGGGGATTGATTGCAGACTTGAAACCCCCTGATATCGAAACGAGAATCGCAATCTTGAAGAAAAAATCAGAGCTTGAGGGTGTTGTTCTGGACGAAAGTGTCTGTCTTTATATAGCTGACAAGGTTCATTCTAACATAAGAGAATTAGAAGGATACTTGCGCCGGGTTATTGCTTATGCTTCTTTAAAAGGAGAAAACATTGACCTTGATCTCTCCAAAGAGGCCTTAAAAAGCTTGCTGGATTCGGAGTCAAGCATTATCACAATAGAAAAAATTCAAAAAATTGTCTGTCATAAATTTAAAATTAAGCTTTCTCAGCTTAAATCCAAGAACAATTCTCCAAAGATAGCCTTCCCGCGCCAGGTTGCCATGTGCTTATCCAAAGAATTAACTAAATCCTCACTTCCCGAAATCGGCAAGAAATTCGGTGGAAAACACCATACAACAGTTATCCATAGTGTCAGGAAAATTGAGAAAATGCGCAATCAAGACAGTAAATTCAACAGAGAATTAAACAAGTTAATCAGCTACATTAAATAACAGAATCAATGTCTTACAATAAATTTTCACATTTCCATTGATTTTATTTATATAATTATTTAATTTTATTATTAAATATAAAATAATATGTTTTGTGGGAAGGTGCAAAAATGGAATTCTCAACTAAGAAAGAGGAAATAATAGGAGAACTGCAGCTTCTCCAAGGAATCGTAGAAAAGAGAAATACGTTACCAATTCTGGCTAACATCTTGATAAATGCAACAGCCGATAAAGTTGAAATGATAGGTACTGACTTAGAGGTTGGTCTTAAAACCAGCTTTCCGGCTAAAGTCGAAAAAACTGGAGCAGTTACAGTTTCGGGCAAGAAACTATTTGAGATTGTAAAGTCCTTGGCTGAGGAAAAATTAGTAACTTTCAAAGAAAATAAAGATTCAATGATAGAAATCACTGCGGGAGAGAGTGAATTTAGAGTTCTCTGTCTTCCTAAAGAGGACTATCCGAAAGTTCCAGAGCCGAAGTTTGAAAAGAAGATAAAGCTTTCTTTAGATTTGTTTAAGGAGATGATCGACCGGGTCTTCTATGCAATAGCCCAAGAACACAGATATTATTTAAACGGAGCACTGTTGATCCTTAAGGATAAATCTATCGAATTGGTTAGTACGGATGGGCATAGGTTGGCCTATGCGGCGAAATCTATAGATGATTTAAAACTAGAAGATGAAATTAGAGTTATAGTAGCCAAGAAAACCCTGGGCGAGCTGAGAAAGATTGAGGATGAGGAAGTAGAATTCGATTTCGACGAAAGCAATCTATTTTTTAAAATAAACAATAGAACCTTGATATCGAGAATTATCGAAGGAAAATTTCCTAACTTTGAAGAAGTCATTCCCGCTGACAATCCAAACGCCATTATTTTCTCAAAGGAAGAAATTACAGACGCCATAAGAAGGGTGTCCCTGTTTTCATCTGAAAGGTCGAAGGGAATAAAGTTTTTTATTGAAAAAAATCAAGTAAGGCTGTTCTCTTCAAACCCTGAAATAGGCGAAGCCCGGGATAAACTAGATGTGGATTATGAAGGGAATGAAATTGAAATTGGATTCAATTCTCAGTACCTGCTTGATTTTCTTACTACAGTTAAAACAGACAGCATTCGCTTTGAGTTAAAAGATGAGAACAGCGCTACCTTAATAAGGCCCGAAGTTGAAGAGGATGTAAAATTTATCTACGTTTTGATGCCGATGAAGATCTAGCTTGTATTAGGTTGAAGGAATAAGGTTTTCCTATCATAAAAACCTTCCCTCTACAGTCAACTATTACGGCTCCATATTCAGGGTGTTTTTCTATAATTTTTTCAGGATGAGGATTGGCAAAAAGAGCGGTTGAAAGAGCGTCGCAGTATAAGGCCTTAGGTCCGATAACAGTTACACTCTGTTTGTTCTGGGAAGGATACCCTGTATGAGGGTTAAAGACATGATGATAGCGGACATTATCGATTTCAAAACTTCTCTGATAGTCACCTGTTGTAGCTGCCGCCAGCTCGGTTAGAGAAAGAACCCCGAGATAACCTTTTTCTCGAGGATGCGCTATCCCTATTTTCCACAAATTTCGAGCGGGATTTTTGCCCCAGCAGAAAAGGTCTCCTCCAGAGTTTAAAAACCCTTGAGCAATCCCCATTTTTTTTAAAGCCATCGAGGCAAGATCTATACCCAGGCCTTTAGCGATGCCTCCCCAATCGAGTTCCATATGGGGAGGTAGAATTAGGCAATCGTTTTCGATCCTAATTTTATCCATTCCTACGGATTTGAGAGCTTCTTCTATCTCTTTAGGTTTAGGAAGGCGGTATTGCTTGTCGATAAAGCCCCATAGCCTTGATAGAGGAGCCACGGTGATATCAAAAAAGCCTTCAGAGTCGCGATAAACCTGGAACGCTTCTTTAAAAAGGTCTAAGACAACATGAGAGCAATAGTCTGCCGAGCCTGGAGAAAAGCGGGTTTCGATTTCGGTAAACACGCGATGGACTTCTTCCTGACATGATTCGAATTGATGGGAATGGCATAGAATATTCATCTCACAAATTGTATCGAAGTAGAGAAAGGTGGCTGTATGCCATTTTTCCTTAGGCGCGCAGCCGAAGAGAAGGGAGAGAAGGAGAACAAGGAAGAAGGGGCTCTTTCTAACCAATGATAGTATCTACCAAATGGTGAGGTTCAATTTCTAAGAGAAAATGGTTAGGAGCACATATAATTCGTTCTCCTTCTATGGCAGCCGGAGGTGTGTGGAGACAGATTTTATGCCGACATGAGGAATTAACGACTCGTGCCCTTTCATTATCGATTACCATTTCGACAGTTCCTCTGTGAGTTCTGAAGATTTTAGAATATGATTTTTTTAATGGTAAGAGTCCTATTTTCTTGCCGTCTATATAGACAGATGCTAGTTCTCCTTTATTGGAGTGGGGCCTTCTTTTGTTGAAAGAGGCCACAGTCAACAAGGAGGATGGTTGCTGGGTCGTGGAAATTTCTTTCCAGAGCGAAAGAAGATTTTTGGACCTTATGTCCCGCACTTTATCGTTTTTTAACAGAGTAAAAGATGGCGGAACTGGTTTGAGCAGGTGGAGAAAACTAAAGACAAGATCAGCCTGAGAAGGATAAAAGACATGGTTCCAGTTATTTTGGGATAGAACCCTTTTTAATTCTTTTTCTTGGGGGTGACTATTTAGGAAAGTAAAATTTTTGCCGGAGAAAAGCATCGGGCCCCAGAATTCTTCTAGGAGAGGAATGATAAGCTTATGAGGAGAAGAGGAGATAAGCTGAAGCTCAAAACCTCTTTTTGTTTGTCCTGATACATTCAGATAAGGCGCTAAAAAGGGTAAAAGGAAAAAAGTCTTACAAAAGCCGCGTCTATCCATGTGAGCCTCCTTTTCTTATTATATCGATTATTGAAGGATAAAGCTTCTTTCTGTTAATTTGGCGAAAATAACGAGAGAGTAAGAATCCTCCCGAGAGAAGCCCAAGAAGAAATCCTATAAGGCTAACTAGCGAAGCGGGGAGAGTGAGAATGAGGGCAAAGAGATAGCCAAAGATAAGCCCGAAAAGACTGATTAAAAGCAGGGCGCCAAACAGTATTATTAATTCTTTGTTGTAACTTCTTTCAGGGATTGAGATTTTAACTTCATCTCAAGGACG